>Ga0116229_10000092_pt1 | contig 82120 bp, 33 predicted proteins | sample S1TSphgellanicum_3_FD_87313 | JGI IMG/M metagenome (GOLD analysis project Ga0116229, IMG submission 87313) | Host-associated microbial communities from peat moss isolated from Minnesota, USA - S1T2_Fc - Sphagnum magellanicum MG | ecosystem: Host-associated > Plants > Peat moss > Unclassified...
GTTGTTGGTCCCACAGATGACATCACTATGTGCCTATTTGGATGCTTTGGTGCTCAATGTCTTTTGTGTGTATATTACTCTAGAGTATAAAAGTTAGGATGAAATCTGAAAAAGCAAAGCTTGTGGTGATGGGTTGTGCAGTAGTTGTGGCCCCTATATTAGTTTAATGATAAAAAGCTTCAAGCTGTGTTGGGTCCCATGGGGTCCATTGCCGTGGTGGTGGTGATCATTGTCACCCATAAGCTCTTTTTGACTGACCGACCATTCCTGATTTTCATGAGCCAAAGATTGATTGGTCACCAATGTTGCATTGAACTTGGCTGACTCATACCATTTTATTAAACTGTAAACAAAACAACGGAATTTCTTCTCTACTTACTAAATTATCATCACACGGTCACCCACACTCATACCATGTTCAACCTCCCCAAAAACATTTGGTTGCTTCCAAACATTAGAGATCTCCAGCTGTTTCAGTGAAAAGCTTTTGTAAAATCCACAACTTTTGTAAAATAAAAAAGCCTCTAAAACAACATTCATATTAAGTAGGGTCAAAATCTTATTTGCAAACATGATGCAAATATTGTGTTTAGTTAGGTGTAGGGTTAAAACCTGTTCAAGTTTTGCCTTTATTCTATTCAGCAATTGTGGGGCCAGAATTTTGCTCAGTTCTGAGCATCGCGTGTATGGGCATTACACTCATAAAGTCTCACTTGGGTGTTATTACACATAATGCCCCCTTGACAGCTGGATTTTACTATTTTTTCCTATTTTTCAAAAGATGGTTTTTTTTAAAGGGGAAGGGTGAAGGGCATTATGGTTTAGGAACTTCCAACCATAATGCCCTCCATGGGGAGCCTTAACTCAGACAAATAGTCTGAGTTTAACCGTTATTTTCCGCCAATTTCACCACACCATTGTGGTAATGGGCCAACCAAACAAGCAAAAACAAATTGCCTTTTCTTGTCAGCTAAGACCGAGCAAGCTGTGTGGCTGAGGAAACAACATAGCCTTGGAATTCAAGCCCAAATCTTGCTAGCTAGCATACGGTAGTATGTGAAGTTCACATGTTAGAGTGAGACTCTTGAGCTTTCTGTGTAAGTACCTCACTGCTTTGTGGCAACAGCTATAGGATAGATAAACACATTGGCTTATTACCAAGCAAAAAGAATAATGACATGTATATTATTTTTATTTGCAGCCATTGTTGTTGTGTCCTTATGGAAATTCCAAGAGACAAAATTGGTGTGATCCTGGTTCCTGATGTGAAACACAGTGGAAAAAGTCCGTAAAAGAGATCAGGTTTGAGATATACCCAAGAGATAAGAATTCAGGCAATTGACTCCGAATGAGCCTATTGTCTACCAGAAACTACTACATGAGTGAGCAGGTAAAGTTATTGGAGAATTGAAATCAAATGGTAGACAAATCCTGTACGTCTTTGGTGTATCCTTGAAGCATATTACCTTACCTACAACTACTGATCATAGATGCTTGGCACAAAAGAATTCACACAAAAAGTTCGAGCTGAAACAAAGAGAAAATTTTTATTGATAGTTGTCAAAATTGTTGACAATTGAAAACCATTGGGTTACTGTTACAAATGCACAACACGACATGTATTTTTGCTACTTATTCCTCAATTGTTGTAATTCTGCAAAGTTAAATTTGAAACTGTTTAAACTCGTCTTATAAAATAAAGAAACTTATGGCAAAGAAGTGCCAAACATCAGTCATGGGGTATGGTACTGCTAAGCTGATTTGGTAGCTTGGGATATACTATGTTCTAACCTTCTTTTAGGCAGGAGCTCTAAAAGGGATTGTAGTCATGTTTTGGTAAATGCATCCAATTCCTCCCTTCCCTAGCATGTTCATGTATGTTTTCAAGTTTTTCATTTGTTAGTTGTGAATAATGAAACTGGAGGACAATCAAACACTATGATAAGTGCTTTTTAGTTTTCATGATCATCCCAAACAAGAGTTAGTGTCAATTGTCAACAAGTTTGCAGAAAACTGTAGAGAACTGTGATGCCCCTCCACTAAAGAAGTGCGTCAAAATATGGCAAATATTTCCCATTTTTATTTTTATTTTTTTAAAAGTTGGGTGGATTTTTTAACAGGGAATTATGAAAGAATATTCCCTTTTTTGGAAAAGGTCAAAACCTTGTTAAATTTTCTCCATTTTTTTTTCCCTACAATTCAATAAAACATTAATTGAAGACATAAACAATATCAATGACAAAATGTGTCTTTTTCCTAGCCGAAGGCAAGGTGGATTCTATTGATAATCATCTTATAAATGCCTAAATAATCCTTGTAACTATCTTTGAGGCCCTTACCCCTTGTAAACTAGTTGTAGCACATCAAAACATGTCTTTGGATGTTAAATGGAGAGGATGTACATGCGTGGAAAGGAATTTTAGATGCATTGAAAAAATGTCAAATGCACTATATGCCACAGAAAAGGATGTATTTAGGTATGGAGTGGGGCATAGGTAATGATATGGAAATAAATAACACTATACAAAATTTTATCCACACAAACAATTAAATTAGGCTTTCAAGGATCATGGCAAACATTGTAAATGAATTTAGGAAAATTGCTTCGTATGCACAAGCTATTAATGTGATATTATATTAATTAACTGTTCAATGGCATTCTTATGATTTTAAACAGGGGTTTTTTTTTATTTTCTCAATTTTGCGAAGTAGGTGCATTGGCAATCATCCACAAATGGGATTAGCCAAATTTGGCTACAAATTTAAAAAGGAGGTAGAAAATTCTGCGATTCCACCTATCTTCTAGCAACACCATAGATCTTGATGTCCAAATTTGGTGACACCACAACTTTTTGCCTCCAAATTTACTGAATTTGGGCAAAAATTTCCCCCAAAAAAACTTCAAAGCCCTTCACATGCCCTATTTCTTTGTTACCAAGTGACAAAATTAGTTGCCAAAAAAAACATTGATTGTAAGCCTTTGGATATAAATATTATCTCACCTACAATTTGGAATTATTATACCTTTTCACCAATAAAATGTTTTTGCATTTCACTATTGCTCATTTCAAAAACCAAAAGATTTGACACAACATATTTTTAGATCCTGACTCTTAACTTGACCTTGTTTGGACAAGGTTTTGATTCAAAATGCATTAAAGAATGACATGAAAAAAAAAAAAACCAGATTTTAAATAGATGTTTACATCCATTGAATCCCAATAGTTCAAGAACAAAAATTGGGAAGAGAGAAAGCTTAGGAAGAAAGGTTGTTGCCCTTCTAAAGTTCGCCTTCATTTCCAAAGTGCTACTTGAATGTTAACATTTGTCTTTGGTGATCTTTTAATTACAATTAAGTTTGGTAGACATAGGCCAAGTATCTTTTTGGGTTTGTTTGTTGTTGTGTTCTTTGCAAGTGCTATTAGAAAATGTTTAGGTTTGGGAGGTTTGGTTTGTTGTAAGGGTTTTTGTTAATGCCTACTAAAGGGGGTAGGTTCTTGCAAATTCAAAGTAATGTTGATCATATTTAGTTATCAAATAGTAGGTGAATGTGGCTATGGTTTTATTAGATGGCTCAATGGCTATTTGAAAGGAGATCCTTTGCAAATTGTTTGCATCATAATTAGGTTAAAAACCATGTCAATCCCATCATTTTTGTGGAGGTGGAAGCTCTACTTATAGAAGGGATAAGGGAGATTTTTTTATCATCAATCAAAGATACCTTCCTTCGATGTGACTAAAGCAACATCAAAAGAGGTTTTGTCTTTACAATATTCATAAAATTATGTTGCATTTTCTTGAAAGACACAAAGCAAATGGTAAAAGTAAACCAAGACATCATAAAAGGGTGAAATGACCTATTTGTAAGAACATATGGTTATTGATAGCTTCGTTAGTGATAATCCATTTCCTTTGGCATTCAATTCCTAGGTAGTTCATTTGAATTATAATTATATTCAAGGAGTTATGTTAAATTATTTATTGGGAAAAGGGCTCCCTCTTGCTATAAATAGATCAAGCACCATTTAGAAAATTACTAATGTTCAGCACAAATTGGAATATGTGTATAACAAATTAACAAGATCATCAACAAATCTATTATAGTCTTAATTGACTATGACTACTTATTATAGGTTTTGTTTCAAATCATCCCATCACATTAGAGATTTTTTTCTCTTGCAAAAACTAAAGGGAAATCTATGAAGATGTGCAGTCAAAAGGAAGGGAATGCACTAGCCAAAGGAGTTAAAATAACCGAAAGAAAAGTTGAATGAATGGGTTTAGCTCAAAGATAGATTCAAGTCTAACTATTTAGTAGACAAACCAAAAACTTGGCAGAAGAAAAAGGGTGAACAAGTATGGATGAAGAAGGTTTTATTATAATGTTATATAAGAAGAAGAATAAAGTTAAAAAGAAAGAAAAGAAAAGACTTCCACCAACATAGGAAAATATGACCAAATTGCTAAACAAGTTAGATGTGGTCCACAAGTTAGTTCAAATAGTAGCTCAAAGAGAGGGGAATTAGCTAATGAACAAGTTCAAACAACAATGTCTAAGGAAGGTAAGGAATAACATTACAACCTTAAAAACAAGATTGTAAGCAAAACTAGTGTTGCAAGGGGGGTGTGTTTGGTCCCAATTTACCTTGTGGAGGGCAACTATGATATAAAGTTCATCATGAAGGGGAAATGTTTATCCTAGGAAAACAATAAATAGTTTTTGAAAGGGGGCAACAAGGTTTGGTTTTAAATCATAAGGTTTTAGGGAATAAAAGGAAGGCAAAACAAAGGTTATTTGAGGAGGTCTTGGTGAGGAGTGTAAATGCATAAAACCTCATTTGACCACCTTCATTACAACTTGACATTGGGGAAAGGTAGGTGTTAAGGGTTCAAATAGATATATTAATATTGCAATTGGGGGATTGTCTACCAATGACTTTTTAATCTCAAGGAGATACAAAATAATCAAAAGCTAGGGAATTATTATAAGTGATTCCAAAAGCTTAAGATGGTGGGGTCATCCATTTGGTGTCCCTTGTAACAAGGGTGAAGGGTCATAAGTATTTTACTCAAAATATATTAGCATCAATTGTTACTAGCCTTTGCAACTATAGAATGGAAAAAAGACTTTGAATTTTCAAATTAATTAAAGAATAATGAATAGACAGTGAATCATGGAGTACCACCAAAAAAACATATGCAACATAATTGGGGCTCCAAAACTTGACAAGCATATTGAAAGCATCCAAATTTTAATTTGCCCATTTGTCCATTCAAGGAGTTAAAAGGGAATGAAGCCAAGGACCAAAGCTAAACTTTTCAATGCACCTTGCCAAATTGGTTGCTCATAAGCCTTTAGTTGTAAGAGAATGAATATTCCCAAAGGAGAGTTGTTCTTTACTATGTTGGGGGAAAATTCCCAAGAATTTAAAAGTAGTGAGAATAAAGGTTATGAACAAGACCGACAACTCATGTATTAAACATGCAATTATGATTAGTCTTGCAAAATGTTAGGGTTTTAAAAACCCCAAAATGATCCAAAAGCTTTGGTTGCATTGTCAAAATCACACACCTCACATTGACATTTTGTTATTCCAAAAACATAAATTCAAAGGAAAAAATGCACAACTCCTTGGCCAACAATTATAAAAAATGACAAGGGGTGGATGCATTATTTATTTGAGGAATCACTCCATGCATAATGAGTCCTTTTTTTTGCATCTTTAATTGCAAGACTCATAAATTAAGATATTGTTGAAATTATGTGTTGTGTTTGTATGATGACCTTTCTAATATATTCATTTCCCATTTGGATAAGTGTGAATGTAATCCAATAAATATAAAGAAATTTTAACACGTTTTCAAGGGTAAAAGCATGGTTAGGTGGCTCACATTTGACATTTTTAAGAGTCCACATCTTACACTAGCTACAATTCTTGCATTTCAAATAATTATTCATTTTATGGTGGCCTATTTTTTAATTTTAATTTTGATATTAGTATGACATATTTTTTGAGTCCACATTTTCCATTTTCTATGTGTGACAAACATAGTGTCATCATTTCAAAAGTTCACAATGAGTCCATTCTTTTTTTTAAACTCATCCATAATTTTTAATAAGATTTTCACTAAAGTCTATTGCAACATGGATAATGAAAAAATTGAAAATTTTAATGTTTGATATGATTTTACATTTTAAGTTCATCTATAATCTAAAAAAATTACAATTGTGACAAACAATCCACCTAATTGTGTTTTCACCCTCAAACCCATAATGAATGTTTTTCATGCTTAAAAAGCACAATGAAACTATGTAAAAAATGTCTAAACATTATCATAGTGTGACCAAGGAGGCAATGGTGACTTCTTTTAAGATGAATATATGGAAGTTGCACCAAGGTATGCCAATCACAAGGAAGGAACCAGCAAAAACAAGGTGTACCTATTAGTTTCTGCCAAAAGTAATGTAGCCATAATAGAGGCAAGCGAGTAGATGTGTGATTAAGTTCAATGGATTAAATAAAAAAGTCTACTTGGAGGGGGGAAAAGGCAAATTGCTAACTCTATGCCCCAAACAACCCCAATGAATGCCACTTCTTGTGGGTAGAATGGTATGTGAACTTCCTTAGGATTGTAAATGAATCTTACTTAGTGATTAGAATAATTTGGAATCAAAAAAGGATAATTCTAATTCATGTAGTTGGTTAATCTCAACGTTAGAATGGCTTGTGCATGAGAATAGTTGAAGGTTTATTTCAATATTGTGGATGAATTTGAATCTAGCTTTAAGAAATTGAAATTTTCAAGGGACAATAGGAGGAAGGACAAGGTTAGAATTCTAGTTAGGACATTGGATAGACTCTATGCACCCAATTAAGGGAATGCGAACTAATAAAATGGCACCATTGATTAGTATCAAATTAAGGGAGACGATAATGTTTTTGAACATTGTTGAATTTTTCATCTTCAATTTTAGTGAAATTCAAATGGAATCAAGTTTAGTTTTATGGATGAATGGGTGAAATCCAAATGATTTCAACATCATAATTGACATTACCAAGTTATGGAAAGAACAAAAGGAGTCAACCCTATTTTCTCCAAATTTCATAAGGTGATCGTCAAGTTTTATAAATTTCATTGGACTTGAAAAACAAAGGAGTACAAAGGTTTAAAGAAAAAAAGAGGAGGTGCTTATAGGCTATATAAGAAAATTTGCAATAATATTATCATGATGGAGTAGTAAAAGACTTCTTGGAAGTAGTTATCATTGGGTTAACAATTTTTGAGAAAAAAAGTTATATGAATTAATTAAAGGTAAAATCCAAACTAAATGTTTCATATAATAAAATTATTGCAAAGGCAACATGTCTAGATTGCAAGTGCTTTTAATGAAAATCATTAGCCACAATTAATCAATGTTTTTTTCATTACAATTCATCTTAAACAACGTTATTCTTATCGATTAATCTATCTAACACGTTAAGAAATCTAAACAAGCCATGATTTTGCTCAAACTTGACTTTTTTTAAAGCTTGTGACAAGATGGATTGGGAGTTTTATTTTCAAGTGCATGGGCAATCTACTTATTTTTGAAGCGTTTGTAAACATGACAAAAATCCTTTTCACTAGAGCAAAAGCTAATCTTATTGTTAACAAAAACTTATTCAAGGCTTTGAAATTGAATTTAACACATTCAGTAAAGGTGCCCTTTGGTTCTTTATTTTTACCAATTGTTGATGAAACATTCAATACAACTACCAAAGAGGACCAAAAGAAGGGAGGTTGCAAGGCATCACACTTTCGATGTCTAAGAACAATAATTCATAACACAATACATGGACAACATCAATTTTATAGTAAGAGTTTTTCATACCAAATCATCTTAAGGTGGTTTAAGTGCTTGGTTTATTTTGTTAAGCTTTTGGTCTCAAGGTCAACAATTCTAAGTAAGTGGCCTTCTAGATAGGAGACAAAGGAGATGTATTTTAGAATCTTACAATAAGAGGTGCTCACTAAAGGACCAAGTTTGGGTTTATGTTCAAGTAGTAATTTGTTCTATAATGTTACAAGTCTTTTCGTCCTTTAAGTCAAAATGTAGCATGGAAAGGCAATCACTAGACATCCCAAATGATGTGGATTTTTTTTTAGTAAAAAAACAAATAAGAATTTTGTCACAAATACCAATAGCAAAACTTTTGCAAAGGCTTATCCATAGTTTTGTGCATAAGTGTAAGGTTGTAGAAATAAGGATTGTAAGGATTGCTAAAGGTTAGAGGAAAATAAACTTTCACATATACTTATATGGTAAGGCATGCAAGATGGATTAATTGATCCAAAACTTTACTTGTGGTTAAGGGGTGAAGCTTTGTTGTCCTACTTTTTGACCTTGGGTTGGAAAATTCTAAAAGTTTTTAATCCTAAGGTGAATATTATAGAAAAAAAAGGTGGGTTGACTTGTTGCTTCCAAACTTCAATTTGACATGGTTCAATACATGCTACAAGTGAAGACTTGTAAAAAAAAAGGGTAGATTTATATTGGCAATCTAGAACAAGACAATCATTATTAATGTGTGGAAAGCTAATTTTTCAATTTATTTTATTAATCAGGCATGTGTGCACTTTGTGTAAATGTGGAAAACTTGATCCTTCAATATAAATTTTAGGACTACAAGCATGTTTGGACAACATGGGACTTCACCCCTATAATCATTATTTGTTAGCTACATAGGATTCAATCAACTAAACATGTTACCCCAATGTAATGGAGCCACAATTCTTTGCTACTAAGGCTTTTTGAAAGTAGTTCCACAAAGTGGTGGGAATGTAGTCTTTGCTTCAAGGAATTATTTAATAGGTAGTTTGGAGTGAAAGAAATGACATTGTTTTTAATAGTGAGTGGTAGACTCTCTAAAAGATTCACAATTTTTTTGGAAAATTGTTTTTGGAAAAAAAAAATTGGTTAAGGAAAAATTGTTTAAGATATATTCTTATGATTGATTAGAAAATTCTCACATGATGAGAAGCAACATCTTGAGGTTTTTGACAAAATGTGGGGTAAAAATTAAGTGATTTCCATTGAAGAAATTACCCTAGGGGGGACATTAAAAATGTTTTAAAAATTCATTATTTGTGCTAAACAAAGTATTTTTGGGGTGTATTATGTGGAGGAAAGTTTTTTTCCCACCCTATTATTACCTAATTTTCTAATTTATACAAGTATTTAAATCACCTTAAATTTATTTAAAATTTTAATTTTAGTACTTGAAGCTATGAAGAATGATGAAGATACAATTGAACATGGTAAGATCATGTAATAATTTACTTTTTTTTTTACATACCATATGTACTTTACATGTCCTTCAATTAAGTAATTGGGAGGTGGTAAAGAAAAATACCCATCTAAAGTGTAACTTTTTTCAAAATTAATATTTAGTTGTCAATGGTTGGGAGGGATCCTTCACAGCACATTCCTTTATGTTTGATTTTTGGTTCATTTATTAACCTATTAATTGAACCTACAATAACTAATACTTAAAAACTTTAATGCATATGTTATTTTTTCCTACTTCTTTTCTAATAAAAGGGGTTAGTGCATACCTCATATTAATTACATCTTGGTTTCAGAATAAACATGATCATATTATAGAATTTGAGCTCCGCATCATTGTGCATTACCAACAATGATAAACTTTTTTTTTTTTTAATGTTTTCATACGATTTTCAATAATTCATCATTATTTATGTCAATGTCAAACTTAATTTAAATTAACATACATTTCCTTGACATGAAAAGAAAAGTGTTTTTTTTTTTTTTCACATCCATGTTGGTGAATAGGGGAAAAAAATGATGTAGTTATAAAATGGAGGTAGTTATTAGGAAAGGTGGGAGATAGTTATTAAGAAAGCTAATAGGGAAGGGAATTAATTATTAAGAAAGAAATGAAGTAATTGGGCCTGAAAATAAAGTAGTTATTTCTGAAATTTTCTTTGGAACATTTGGTTCATGGATGACAATACAAAGGACTGCAAAAAATCCCCCATATACTAGTTTGTATTACTCATCATTAGAATTAATTAAATTATAATTCTTACCCAACAACCAATATATGGGAAATTATATTTGTATTCACATTTTGTAGATTTAAATAAAAGTGTCCCCCTTTGGGTGAGTAGGTAAGTATGTTTAGTGGTACTACAATGGTAGTATGTAGAGGTTACATCACATCAACTATGTGTATGATTGAGTGTTTTCTTGCACTTGGCCTTTATGGGCTTGTTGTTAGTTTTTTTTTCTTCACAATGAATTTGTTCCTTTGTGACATTAAAAACAAGGTTCAAGAACAAGAATGAAAATCAATTCAAAAAATGATTTATTATCCTTGATACTTTTAATATGACATTTTAATTATATATTATTTTCTTGTGTGCTTTGATTGATTACAATTTATGTCTAAAGTTTAAACTTGTATTTTTTTTGTAAAGCTTGAAATATTTTGTACAATCAACATTCACATGCAACTCATTAAATTCATTCATTAAAAAATAACCCATATCTTAATTGGAATAAACTTCAAGATAATTCTAGTAATGATGATTCATCGTATTGTTTTAGATAAGACAACTTAGATTCCATAAGTCTTAAATCATTGTTATTATTGTTGTTTGGACAATTCGAAACTAGAATATGATTAGTCCATTCCCAAGTAAAGAAGCATGGAAATGTACTTTTTGGATCTAGGTATTTTAAAAGTTTGTTTTTCCCAGCACCAAATTCAAAAGTATATTTACAATACCTTCTCCACCAACTTGCATGTCATTTATTTTGAATTGAATTGAATTGAAATTCCATTGAAGTTAATCTAAATTGAATTCAATTAATTTTAAATTCAATTTAATTGAGTTTCTATTCAAGTTCAAATTCAAGTTTAATGCAATGTCATTCAATATTTTCATTCAATTGTAACCTAATTTTCACAAAATAATTCATTCTTTTCATCAATTAATCAATTATCATCATTAGTGGTGTGTAACAACATGGAGCCCAAGTTTGTATATATATATATATATGTAACCTCATTTTTTTTCATTGTTTATAATTGAAGATTTTAATTGATGAAACATTGAACATTGAAACAATTGTGCATTTAAAATGTACAAATTGTTTTTATCTCTTAGATCATCTTATTTCTTATAAGTTCATGTGTAAAACTTATAGGAAATTAGGGCAATGGATGAAAATGACAAAAAGTTGACACAAATAAAAATATGTGGAAGTTGTGATTGAAACCCTAAAACTTAAAAGATTAACAACCAAAATTGGTGTACTACCCCCACCTTAGACTCAAGCCCCATTAAAGCAAAACTAGCCCTATTAAAAACAACATTGGTTAAATGTCTAAAAATGAGTCCATTGGTTTTACATGAGGGCATGAAGCCAACAATGTAATCATCCAATGATGCGGTTGCTTACATGGCATTATTTTGGTGCCAACATTTTTGGTTTGGTATGTGAAAAATAAATTTTCACAAACTGAAAACCCAATGAGCTAAGCCCAAGAGTTGTATCATTAATTTCATCATAAAAAAATTAATCTTTGTTTTTTGGATGAAATCCATGCTTCAAAATTTGGAAGGAAAGTAAGGCAAGTGGAGGTCCTTTCTTGGGCCAAAGACTTGGGCCCATTGGCTTTTACACTACATGTCCTTGGGGCAACAAAGTAATTTATTATGGGCTCAAGTTTACACTAATAAATCAATTATGAATTGAACTTTATATTTTTTGGGCTTGGGTCATAGTATAAACCTTGAATCCTCACAACATGTATGAAGCCACCTTTCCAAATAAGTCCAAGATAAAGTATATAGGACTAGGATGAAACAGATTGACAAGTGAACCACCTAGAGATGGATTGCAATTTAAGGACAACAAATGATTTATCATTGTGTAAGTGTGATAAAAAATGGAGCCAAAAGAACTTCTTCACTTGACTTTCTAGATCTTCTTTTGTTGTATGATATTTGTCATTCACACCAATTTTACATCTACCCTTGTCCTAAGAACCACACAACTTACATATTGCATGTCGTTCATCTTGTAAATATACACAATATAGTTCTATTTAGTGATTCATACAAAGACATCCAACCTTGTGCCCAATTTCCTTATGTTAAATTCAATGTTGAACCTATCTACATTTGCACATTGCAAACATACAAAAGTTTGGAAGTAGGTTCATATTGGAAATTCAACCTATCTCCAAATTCCCTCATGTGTATAAGTAGGTAACAATCACAATGCAAGTCATTGCTTTAGAAGTGGAGACCAACAACATTCCATCAAGCACCTCATGACAACACATATGCTCCAAAATTATAACATCTTTTATTCCCAAAAAAAACCTCTACATTATCACATTACCTTAACTCTATTGAAGTTAACTCTTTTAAAAATTTCCATAAGCTCAATGTGTTTTTGGATTATTTCCAATGCTACCTAAACCTTCATTTAGGCCTTCCCAAAAAGGCACATAATGTCTTTTTTTCATTCTTGCAACTATGTGTTTGTTCTTCACCTCCTATTGATTATTTTATTCACAATAAAAATTGTGAACCTCCTTTCTATATTACATAAATCTATGGCACACCATCACCCAAGAATTCATATGTTTGATTTCCTAGCAACATTTGTTTTACAAAACAATAAGTTCCTTTTAACCTCCATATCAACAATTCAATTGTATTGTGACTAATTTCCACATGACAACGCGAACAACCTTAACCCTAGCCTCATGACAAAAATACCAAGTTATTGCATTAAGTCAATTAACCTTTGGCAACTATGGTTGGAATTCCATTAATAATAGTACCTTTAGCTAATAACTTTAAAAATGATTAAATAATGCAAGTATTTGTTGGTAATGTTATTCACAAAAAAATGATTGTTCAAGTTGTGTTATGTTTTGTAAGAAGTGGAGTTGTTTTAACATAATTAAGTCATTTATAGTCCAAATACCTAATGGTTAACACATATGCACCCATGGTTCACCTCCATTTAAATACACCTTTACTTGCAATAAGTTGGTTTTCTATTATTTATTAAAGGGCCACTTTTTGGATATACATACATGTCTATCCACTTAACTTTTTACATTTTCATGCAAAATCCATTAATTCCAAATTAATTTGCTTATAGATGTACCCATTAAAAATATTGGCAATATTATTGAAAAAAAATGTAAACCAAATTGAGTCATGTAAAGGAATGTTTGAATAAGTTTTGGGGTTTACAATTTCATGAGATCCCATGAACATGTCATAAACGTTGGACTTTCAAGTTGCATAACACCCTTCACATAAATATACTATAATAAATTTCAAACTTTTAATACATCAAAGGTTAAGTAGGCCTAAAGATTAAAAAAAAAAAAACTTCCAAGCTCCTTATCATTTAGAGGAACCTTCATTTAACTTTCAAAAACAATATATGAAAGCATAACACTCCCCTAAAATGTTACCAAAAGATTATTGAAAATATTGACATCTTGCAATAGTTAAAGGTGAAAACAAATGATTGGCAACACATCATACCATACTTCCAACTCCTCCTTATGGAAAAAAATCTTAGCGTGTAGTTAAGGGCCTTCAAGGAGAAGATATTTTCTTTCCACAAGTTTAGAGAACAACATTTTAAGCTTTGAATGCACCTTGGTATTGCTAAGCACAGATGTGAACATCAATACATTTTAAGATTGAAAAGCAACATAAAAAGCTAACTAGAATTAACCAACATTTGAGGACAACTTCATAGTTAAAATCATGACAAAATTGAACAACCTAGATAAGCAAGGTGTGATAGTAGTGAGTTGAATAATATGCCTGATGCATTTCATATAAATTTATTTTGAAGAATGAAAAATGTACTCACAAACTTATGAAATAAGATTTTTGATGATAATTAGATTCGACATCAAAAGCCAACACTCCTCAAATGACAAACAAAAAGTAGGTAGAAATTGAAGATATGATCCAAATGGAAAGCACATATGTTCATCATTTAAAGTCTACTGACAAAAAATACTCGCCACACATATAGAAAAAAATCGCCAAATTAACATTCTCTTGCTTTAGACCAATTATCTACTCAAAAGTTGTCTACTGTACGCATGCTTGCATAATACAGGATTTAAATGTTTAGAGTGACAAAAAGTTGTTCTATGTTTGCCAACTAATAGATAAATGGTTTCCATTTGTGCCACTAGTTTCCATTTAGAAAGGTAGCGCAAAAGAATCTCATGCAAAGATGCTCATGAAAATTTACATGGGAAATCCCAAATTTGTTCCTTGTATACCATTCTAAATCTTGATTTGGAGCCCTAAGTTACATGATTGAAATGCCAAAAAGGATTGATCAAAAGAACGAAAACAATTAAGGATTACTAAGAACTTACCCATTTGCGGTCCATGACAAAAGTAGAAGCCCAAGTGAAAGAGTTATCAAAATAATGACACCACCAGAAACATAAGATGTAATATCTGACATTGTTGGAGTATTTTGTATCTTTCCAACCTTAGAAATTTTATTCAACATTGATCTGATTTTGTCAAGGTCACCTTCTTTAGCAGCCTTCTGAATGTCTTCCTCGACTAAGGCCAATTGTTTTAGTTTGAATGCTTGAGTTTGGTCCTGTTTAGACCAGATCCAACTTGTTGTCCACCATAACAATACACCCATGTAAATGCCTACAACCACATCTACACTATAATGGTGGCGCTCACGAATTTCACGTTGTCCAGAATGTGCAACCAATAGCCATAAGAACAGTGATGTCCATCCTGGATATGCCTCCTGTAACATTATCCATTCAAGTAATACAATGTTTACATCTTCTCTTTTTTACAAAATAAACCTAACATATTTTGCATGAGTCTAGTAACAACACTTATCAATACATAATTCTCTTTGAACAAATGGTAGAACCAATGAGTTTTGAGTCTAAATCTCGTTAAGTTTATGGCCCTTGTTCTGTAAATCTTTTGAAACACATTATATTCCACTACTATCATGGTGAAAGTCATACCGTCCATGCCATAGCTGTGAGAACTGCCACAAACATGTGTCCACTGAAAATAAGATCATTACAACCACCACCTGCTCTTTTCAAAGTATTGAACCAATTCTCACTTCCATTCTCAGTTTGTGAAGGGTCCAAGGGTCTCAAAATATTAACAAAAATTTGCATCAGCCCCCATGTCGGAACATACTCAGGTGGGTAATTAGAGACTTTGGCTGCAATGTAAAAGAACAAACAATTCCAGTGAATTTTACTCCTTTTTAAGGATAGGCAAATTCAACAAGACAATGAATGCAACAATATTATGTTGCATCAGTCTTGAAGTTCTACACCCAACAAACAAGAAACTTGATTGCATAAAGACAAAAGGAAAAAAATGATTTAAAAATGAGCTTATGAATGTTTATCTTAAAAATGCTTAGATTGTTTTGTAAGGACTATGTTAACCATGAATATTTGATGATCCAAGATGTCAACATTTTGAACAATGTAAATTTATAGCATGTTCACAAAAAAAAATAGTAATTGAAAGCACTCAATTCATGTGCATCATTTACTACGTTGTGGCCCTGTTATACCTTAACCCATCAGCTTCAATATGTACTCAAGCAATGATCACTTTACATCTTCCCATTTGCCTTCACAAGATCCCCATAGTCAAACCAATCATCAAGATAGTTGAGCAACCACATTGTATATAACTTAGGACAATGAGTCCAATTTACATTTTTTCTTTTCAATAAAATCATCTAAGGCCATTTACCATTTTGACAAAAACTAAAACAACTTAAAAAAAATAAAAATTCATCATTGTTGTCTTAACAACATAGATAATCAAATCTTGATTACAGAATTATCAATCTTGTCAAACCTCAAGCAACATTAATTGGTTTGCATTGCATAGATGTGACTTGTTAGGACATGATGCTTGAAACCAGAATGGGTAATTGATTATTGCTTACCAAAAGCCATATCTCGGTCAATCACCTCCCTAATCTTCTCATGGTTTTGTGCATAAGGCATGTAATATTTTTGGGCCCATGGATGAGGGTGATTGGGTGTTTTGAACCGAGAATATGCACACCAAGGTCTTGCTGAAGGTAAAATAGTTGTTGCAAATGTCATGACTCGAATAAGCCTCCCTACTCCCATGGTGAACATGTATCGAGCCCCTATTCCTAAACCAGGAGCTTCCGCACACCCATACAACACTGAAAAGGCCAATAGAAGAAAGAGCATGAGAAAATGGTGAAGTCCAATCACAGGTGCTCTTAGAAATGCTACAATTGGAGAGGGAAGTTGTTCATTCAGTAAAAGCACTAGCCATTGGCCAGAGTCAGGAAGAGGGGCAGTTTCCCTGCAACACGCACAACATAACATTATACAATAGGGGATGGTAATGTCTCCCCAAGAGTTAATAAAGAAAATATGATTAGCTATCCATCTCAACTTTACAATTTAAACAAGCATGCTTCTCTAAAACAATGGTATTGTTAAAAACACTTGTGTTTTTCTATTATTCTTGTTCATAACCTAATTTAGGGAGTGGAGAGGAGAGTGTCAATCTAAATTCAATGAGTAAAATTTTCCTACATAATAAATTGATATCAAGTAGTTCAGTCAAAAGTATGATCAATTTTCCTACACAAAAATTGACATCGAGTCATTCAGTAAACAATATGATCTTTGATCGACAACATCATGATAATGTATTTTCCATGCAAACATGTGGGGACCCTTGACATCATAAAAGTTCCCCCCATAATTTTTGACCAAAAAAACACTACATGATTATCACCACCCCTGCAGTAGATGTCACATTGGTCCAAGGAAGATCACCTTAGCCTTTCCATATTTTAAATAAAATGCTAACTCCTAGACTTAGACTTCAAAAGGTTTTGATCCTTATCCATCTTTTCAATATTACCATAATTCTATAGATAGAGCATGTTGATTGTCTACTCCAAAGACATTTTATGAATGTTGATGTGAAATACTCATATTCAAGTTTTGTATCCAATTGGACTGTAGTCAAAGTACAAGCAACCTCAAATGCAAAAGGATAAAATCAAAAATTATACTGCAGCTAAATGTCTACATCTCTTTAGGAAACATTCTAATGGTTGGAGTCAGGAAAAATGGTTGTCCTACTGTTGTCAAGAGGAACCGAGAGTTTGTGGTGCAATCACAAATTACCTTAATTCACTGGTATTGTATTTGACATACACCTCATGATATTTGTCTATCTATCATCAAGAGAGACTCAAATTAGAGACTTAGATTAATATGTCTATTTCAAACCCAATTGAAGTTAACTCTTGAGAATCAACATTCTTGATGCGTGTGAATTTTATGTGGCATTCTTACCAATGCCAATCCAGTCCCAACACTGCTGTGATGAAATGCACTGCCAAAGCTTCAACACACAGAGCACTAAGCATGAAAACCAATGATCCTAGAAACAACCCCACATATTGAAGTTCTAGGTGCCAGTTTCCATAGTATGGGGCACGAGCTGCAGCTGCAATGGCAAAGAATCCCCATAACAAAGGCCTTAAAACTCCATGAACTGTTGGAGCAATTTGTGCGAGGTAATCCACACTTATGTAGCATGCTGCTGCTAGACCTAATGCCTTGGGATATGAGGGCATCATTGGCGCCCCTTCCCTCTTCATGCTCAATTTTCTTCTTGTACATGCCCACTATGCACTTGGGAATCGAAAACATAACCCCACCCAGATCATATACAAGGCAATTTTACAGCACAAGAAAGAGAGCATAATCAATTTTTCAACCGTCCTCTGGAAGTTGAGTAGTTAGTGGTAACCACCACCACCACCACCTTTCCCCTTCATCCCCCTGTAATGAATAGCCTAGGCCTTCAGAAACGAAAGTTATGCATTTACAAAACACATCTCACAGGGATCAAATAATGACAAGAGTGTTACATTTGTGGCAACTAGGCTAGAGAGTACAAGTCCAAAAAATCGAATGCTAAAAGCTTCATCAAAGAAATTAATAGAGAGAGAAAAACAGTACTAGCCTATTTAGTTTTGGTATAGAAAGCAAAAATGGGTTCTTGAGGCCCCAATGAAACTCTTATTGCACATCAAAAAAGAATGGTACATCTTTCTTTGATTTTCCTATATCACCAATTTGTGGGGCGTAATGCATATCAAATAAAAAAAGAACAACAATGCTAGAAATATTCGAAAGTGGAATGTGATGCCCACAAGCATTCCAAAAGATTTGTTTTGGTTTCATGAAAAAGGAATTGAGTCTCTTCTTTGAGATCTCTCAAAACAAAATAGCCTCCTCATTTCCACAAGACATTGAGAGAAATAAGACAAGAAAGTAAGAATCTTATTCTTATAAAGGGAGAGAGACATAGAGGGAAGCCTAATATGAGGAAAACAAGGGTTGTCCATTGTGTAGTATTTTGTAGGGTGAAACCAGTGTTTTTTTCTTTTTTCAATTTTGTGATATTGCTCAAGTGCTGATCGTCCATAAGTATATTTAGCCAAATTTGGCGATATTAAAAACATGAAGGTAGAAAATCTTAAGCACCCTTTTCATATTGTAGACAATTGTGACAATTTTTTTGGATTTTTTTTTCTTTTTTCTGACTCCTTTTTTTTTTTCTTCCAAAAACGGGGAATTTGTTGCTTAATATTTCTTAGAATTTTATTTTATTTCACAAAATGGAGAAATTTCGCCACAAAAAGAATTTCACTGAAACCTGTTAGAGTAGGCAAGTGTTTTGCATATTATCTTGTAGTCAAGTGTTTGGCTAATGAATATGTCAGGTAACTGGCTTGAGAGTGCCAGTCACCATGAATAGTCTCAATGCTTATTGCTAATGTGCCCTCACTATTTGCGGTATCAAGCATCCTCTCACTAGTTACCTAGTCCATAACTTTAACTTTATGGGGGTAGGCATTTCATCAAGGCCCTTAGCCTAGTTGTAGGAAATGAATGTAATGAGAATGAAGTTCCCCAGTTCTTCTCATTAAAAGTAATGGGATTTGAAAGCCGAAATGCGTAATTTTGTGACAAACAAATTGCAATTTCTTAATGCTTGGGACCCTAGGCGGTTTCTTTACATATTTGGCTTTCAAAGAAAAAACCTGATTATAAAAATAAGATGACACACAATTTCGTGTATTCAAGAACTAGATTAGGTGCTGTGTGTGGCTACTACCACCTATGGTATCCCCTAACCTTTGGCAACTTATGGCACCTTGATAATAATAGTAATTTCAAATATTTTAAGCCTTTTTGGCATATTACATTCTGCAACTCCCATCCATCATGTGATAATGTGCATTGTGTGCTATGGTTGTTACCACTTGTCAATGATGTTTTTATGGCAAATTTTGCTTTGTTTCCACTTTTTAAAAGAGGCCTTAGAAAATGTTTTTTTTTTTTTTGGGGGCACAACATTACCATTTTTGTGAAATAAAAAATATTGGGAAAAAAAGCACTGCCCTTTCCACAATTTTTGTATGAAAGTGGATCACAACTTACAAGGTGCTTGGTGAAAGTGAGAACATGGGTGATGTTAATGACATAGAAGAAGCTTGGCACCATGTGACATATTTCAAATAATATATGTTGATGACATGGAAGAAACATGACCATGTTAATGGAATTAAAGAAGCATGTTACATAGATGATATTAACCATGAAAATGTAATAAATCATATTGATGAAATAATGATGATGTTGATGAAAGCATGCTTCAACCAGTGAAATCAATTGGGTAGATGTTAAATTGGCCATAGGAATGAAATTCAACCATATGGACGATGATAATTTTGATCCATGTTTGGAACTTTTTGTTATTTGTTTGATTTCATCCATGTAATCAAACTTTATTGATGTGGTACCTTCCATCATCCATGTTTGTTGCTACTTCAACATATATTGTCATTTTCATTCATGAGATTCAATTTTATCCATAGACTTTTAAATTCATGTTATAGATCTCATGAACATGAATTCATCCATGTGGTATGATTCAATTTCATCTTGACATGCTACTTTACCCTTTTGGCCAAGTTTATTTTGGAAATCCAATTTCCTTCATGTTGTCATTAAAATCATCCATGATCATACTTTAATCAATATTGCCAATTACATCAATGCAGTTAATTGAATCCATAAGTAAAAAGTTCATCCATGCACAATCCAAAATATCATTCAGTGATGTGGTCACATTACATTAACCATCAATGGACAATTGCATTTTCAAGCACAATTGCATGGTTATCTTCATTTGGTGCACCTCATTCATTGTTGATGTTTATTTGAGGTTCTATTTAATCCATATTGCCAAATTTCTTTCTTTGTCCTTTTTTTTTTTTTCATTTTCCATCTTCTCATTTTCTCTTCAGAATTGTTATTATTCCTTGGTTCATAGTTCATACATATTGGGAGGGGCCACTACTACTGGTTGTTTCTCATAATTGGTATTTAAAATTTCCATGATATGAATTATGACATTTGTAATGCTCTGTTGAGTTTGTGGTTAACAGGATTGAACCAAGAAAAACACACTTGCTAGACTTGGTGGGTGAAATTAATAATAAAAAACTCCAGAGAATTTAGTAGCAGCTGCATGAGAGACAGGACTGTCTTTTTTGGTTCTCTTATTTGCATACAAAGAAGTTGGGTGTGTTGGGTGTGTTTGAAGTGGCTTGACTGGAAACAACAGTGAAGTGCAGCTGCTGCTCAATGTCCATTACAATGACAACCCATCCCTAGCAGAGTTCAAGGTTAGTTTCCTACATGTTCTTAGAACAGAACAGGTCACAACAATGATCTCTTGATCCCCAGTGGAGGAGATTTTGGGATCAACTCTGGATACCTCAAACATGAAGTATAGTAAGTAAGATTGAAGTCAATATCTATCATGCGCAAAAAATCTACCTAATAGTTTGTAAAAATGGATCTCATCCTAGCTTGAAGAGAACATAATCCCTCCTCCTCTATGCTTCTCTGTTGAAGGAAGAAAGGGAGGCTCAGGGGACAGTGTCAAGGGAGAGAACCTTTGGTGAAGGAAGGAGGAGGAAACTGTGAAGGGAGAGAAGTTTTCGGCCGAAAAAAGAAGGAGGGGATGGAAGACTTGCTGAGGGAGAGAAGTTTTTGGTAACAGGTACTCATGAGAATGAGTCGTCTTAGTCTTGGGTGCTGTTTGGAACAGAGTTTTTTGTGCATCGGCTCCTATTGCTTGACTGAAGCTTCTGATGAATCCTGGTTCATTGTAGCCTACCATGAGAGCAGAGAATACTTACATGTATTCCAAACTGTGGGAGAGTTTTTGCCTAATTTTTCGGAAACTTTGCAGCAGTTTCTTATTCTACTGGACCTTGTAGGTATCTGCTACAGTGGTTGCAAGGGCGAAAAAGAGAGTCGGGAGTCAGAGGGCAGCAAAGCTCAGAGATTCCCACGCTCAGCTTTGGCAGTAATGGAATACTGTCAGTTCAATCTAAAAGAACACTCCTTAACGATTCTCATCACTTACAACTCTCTCAGGCTGTGAAGCTGCAGTACGAACCTGCTGGTGAAAGTGGATGAAAGCTTCTTGTCCTGGACCCTATAAAGGCAAAATCATAAGTGATATCCCAAAAAAAAGAACTGCGCCAGAGTGAATGGATTATGGGAGATGGAAACAGCCAGCTGCAAAGTCTGTAACGTCGCACAACAATAAATGGGCAGCAGCTAGAGAAGTTAGCCCCCAATGACTGACAGAGCAAGCTCATCACAAGCTTCTCTCATTACCATGATTTAACAACAAAAACTAATTACGTCTTGCAGATCATCAAAACCATGAATGAATTTCTTCATCCTGTCCCTACTACCTATGTAGACTTCTATTTGCCATCTGTAACTGAGAGACTGTGACTTGCATTACTAAATCAATTACACGGCTTACGAGGTGCAGCATTTAGTTGCAATTTTCATTCTTTAAGAAGTGTCATCAATGCAATGCTTCGCGGCACAACTGTAGAGGCCTGGAGCACGATCATCATGAGTAGCCAGCCGCCATAGATGTAATGCTTACAGTAAGTCCTCTTAACAGACTGTTATTAAATTATTCGTTAACTGCTGCTTCCCGTTATATTGGTGTCCCTCAATTGCAAGGAGAGAGAAAGGAGTTGTTTATAGACCCACGCACAAGAGAAAAGAGAAGAGACAGATGGTCCCAACTGCGCAGTGTTTGCAAATGAGAAGGATTTTGGATCTGCACATAACTGGAGACAGGGTTTTGTCTCGTTTGCACTAGAGTTCGGAACTGTGAGAAAATGTTTCTGGATTGCGGTTTGGGCTTTTTCAGCTTTCCTCAGATTCTTGCTTCAGTTTCCCAGCATTTCCAGCTGCGACGTGGGAGCTGGAGCATGTTCTGGAGTAAGCTGATGTAGAGAATATTATTACGGTCTGGATTTTCACTTTTGTTGAGCTGCTGCAACACCGGCATCTGATCTTTCCAAGATGCATCAAGTGGAGAATTACAAGAGTCAGTTAATCTTGCTGCAATCGCTATTGCGTTTGATGACGACTTCTTGCAGGGAAGAGGAGGAAAATTGCCCCCTGCACAACTCTCCCCGAGATCATGCATTATGTGAGTTAGCGGAGTAGCTGTACTGCAGCTCCTCCTTTTGTCGAGGACTTGCTTCGGGTATGTTGCGATGCCTTTTCCCCCATTGCATGAGCCGAGTTAGAAGTTGATGTAAAGAACCAAAACTAGATCCAAAGAGGCATTGAAGTTATAGAAATTGTAATAGTTCCTCACGTGCATCTCTGAGCGTATTGGGGTTGTCGAGAGGCTGCAAAGCTCTTCTTCCCCCGAGATCCGGAGATCTAAATACGAAATGGTATGCGACTAAGAAACTTGATTCGCAGCGTCGTAGTTCCGGAACGAGGTCAAGGTGGAGACCATCCACGAAATGCCTCGGTGTTCGAGGCTTGTTGGAGCTGCAGACTCTGGTTGCAACGAAGAGGATAGAGACTGTGGCGGTCACGATCTCTTCTCCGCCGGCGGCGCTGCACCAGCCGACCAACTGCAACACAGTTGTTACGTCCCTGCAACCTCAGGTCAGCTACGAGCTGCTTGTCTCCCTGATCATGGCATTCCTGAAGATGATGATACTCAGCAGCTAAGATCCGGCTCTGCAGGATCTGCAAGCGCTAATACTTGGTCTACAAGCTATAGTTCCAGGCAAGGAAGCATACGACTTGAGAGCACCCTGGCAGAACAGTTGGACAGCGAGAAATCACAAAGGGGATCTCATGAAGTGTACCGCAAGTCTATGCCCGAGCTCAATGTTTACTCAGGAGCTCCAAACTCGGAGAACATGCAGGAGGATTCAGGGAAAGAGACTTGGAAAAGTAGCGATCAGCGGGCTGATGCAATGAAGAAGGCTCAGTCTGCATTGCGTGAGCATTGGGGTCGAAGAGGTTCTTCATGTCAAAGATGGCCAGATATTGCAGCAGATGATCAAAGACAAAGCTGCTCATCATGGATTCCGGTACCCGCAGAAGCAGACTCGTTATCAAGTGGAAGGATGAATAATAGAAGCATCAATCGAAGGTCTGGAGTCAATCACTGGAGTATTTCTGACCCTTCTTTCTTGCAAGAGAAAGAGTTTCTTTCGCGGTGGCCAGAATCGCCACAAGTAGCAGCAGCAGCAGCCGTGGCAGGAAAATCATGCAGTGAGGATCAGGAGAGAAAGCTTGCAGGTCTTGATGCTTGGAGAGCTTCTAGCTTGCCGAGAGCAATGTCTGTGAAGGAAGGCAATCAGAGATCATGGGGTTGCAACATGTCAAGTGATTCCCAGGAAGCTGGTTGTGATGCAAGAAGAGCCAGGATGTTTGATCGATTGTCAGCAGCCATGGAACCTGCTCATGATCAAGTTCCAGGTAATCAATCAAGAAATTCAATGCAAGAAACAAATCTAGGTGCTATGTGGGTTGATACAATGCAGAGAAGGACTTCAGGTTCTAGACCAGCACCAGCACCATCACCATTACCACAGATGATTCCTCAAGTTTTGGCACCCAAAAAATTTGTGCAAAAGTCTGGATCACCATTGACATCAGTTGGAACACAATCAGCTGCAAGGACAAGATGGGAGAAGCTGCTGAAGCATCATAGCAAGCACCAAGGTGAAGAAGAAATTGCTTCAGTACCAAACAGTCACTCACTCAGACATGATGATGGTGGTATTGTGGGAAGTGCAGTCTTTGAAGGAAGATCATTTCCTCGTCGGGGGAAGCAGATGAGTTTTGATGCAGATGATGCACTAAGAAGAAGGCCAAGGTCAATGATGCAGAAGGCCAATTCAATGAGAGAGGGGGGTGCTCATTCGGATGCAGTAAGTGAGATGGCGCAAGCTTACAATGGAGTAGAGAAGCATAGGATATTGGAGTGTGCATTGTGTGGCAGAGGGTTAGGTGTTGTGATGCAAGGGAGTTTACAAGTTGGCATGAGCTTTTGCCAGACTTGTCAGCCATCTCCAATTGGGTGGAGGAAATGTCAAACAACCTCATCATCTGATCAAGCAGCTCCAAAGAAGCAGCAGAAGAAGAAGCAGGGAATATTGCAGTTTTGCAGGAAGATGTTGCGATTAGATAAGAAACAAGGTTTAAGCATATGATAGCAAAAGAAAACCCCAAACACTAAACCCTAACTTTCAAAGGATGATAAGATGAGAGATCTGTAGACTAAGTTCTGAGTTGTGGGGGATTTCAATTTTTTGTGGGTGCCTAATTATTATCTTTGTTTTGCCAATTGTGGTCGGACATTTGCGAAATATCCTATACCCTCAGAGTACTGTAGAGGCCTTTTATTCAGTGCATTATTTTCTTATGCTAATAATGTGTGACCATCCATAATCTGCATCTTCAGTCTCTAATGTGGGTTTGATTTGCACGAGGTTTTTCATTTCATTGCCCAGTTTGTATGCTTGACTGCATTAGAGTTGATAGAAAAAATTTTGATTTTTGAGTGTCAATAATTCAATGTTTCAATTGGAGATTGGGTCAATACTTCAATTCTCTGCTTGGAGCAAGGTCAGAAGCTTCACATCCTCTCCTTCTCTTCTGTTTGTCAAATCTAAAAGTACTACATTTTGGATTGAAATATGTGGTATGGTAACATGGTGAATTTTTGCTAACTGATCTTTGGTCAAAAGAGATTTGACTTCTTAGCATTTGACTAATACTTTTGTGAATCTACTGGACTAATAGCCTTGTATTGTATGGACTCTACTGCAATAGGGACCTGTGTGCTGGAGCTAAATCAACTCACCAATTGTGAATTGTGAATTATGCTTCAACACAATTTGATTTAGCTGCTCAAAACAGAATTTGACATACCTACTCAAGGAGAAGGATATTTAGCTCACCAATTCACAATTAAATTGTTAAATGCTAAATGTAAACTTCAGGGTTGGTATTTTGGAAAGCTTTTGATGATTAGAGTGGCCACAGTAAGTTGAACCTTGATTGAAATGTAAGACACTTGTGAAGGTGCTGGTGATGTTGGGAATCATCTAACTGGATGAGGCCAGAGAATACTGTAAACTTGACAAACTCTACTATCACAAAGCACTATACCAAATCTATTTAAAGGTGTTCACGACATAGATCTTCCTATTGTGATTTTGGTGAATGACAATTATCTGGTCTACAAGTAAAAGTGCATCACTGCTTGAGATGACTTTAAAAATTTGTTTCTAGGTGGGAGCATGGATCATTAAACACCAACTTATTTTTATGTAAGGGTGTAATTTATTGTTGTAGTTTGGAAATGTTTTAAGGAATGTGTTTCTCTTTTGCAAAGTGTGTGACAGACAAAAATCTAAGCAGATCAAATGGAGATCTAGTCCCTATGTGTGGAATAAGGATCAAGTCAACCTGTGTGCTGTTCATCATTTTTTTTCTTGGAACATGTCTATTAGGTTACAGCCTTTCTCTCTCTTTTGCAAATTGCATTTCATCTATGTGTATTTGTTGAGAGCAAGGATGAAACGAGGATTGGGTTTATTATGTGTGAGAACATGAAGATGATGAGTTGATTGAAGCATACTTCAACCTAAATAGTAACCAAGTTGGTACCATGATTTTTTTGGGTGGGTTCATTGTATATTTACAGTCTTGGCAATCCAAAATACACATTAGGTGAAGGCTACTTAATATAAAAACATGCAAAACAAAAGAAAACATGTGTACTAGAATCTGCTTGACTACTTTCAAGTAGCACTACCATCTAGAGAATAAAATAAAATTCCTAAACACAACCAATACAAATAAACAAGAAAACAACCATTGTGGTAAGAAGGTAATTAGTCTTCACACTCTTTTTAGTTTTGCAATAGACTATCCCATTGCAATTTCCATGCCTTCACCATTTTGGGTGTTCATCCCACACTATTGTTGCCTTCCTTGCTTGCAACTGTTGTCCACTGACCATTTGTAAAGAAAATTCATAGAAAAACAGAAAGCTATAGTCTTTTATATCACAAAAAAAAACTAAGTACACCTACTTGCAAAGAGAAATTTTTAAAAAAAGAAGGAAAGAATACATATAAGGTATCAACCGTCTTTGGAATACATAACCTTCTCCCATTCCCACAAACTCCAACTACATCTTCTCCAACTTTTCTCCCCAATACCTCCCCACAAAGCTCCCCCACAATTACCATGGAAAATGGGTCACCCAAGCTCTTCTTCAACAAACATAACAATAATGGGCCAACCCCAAAGAGGTTCCCCACCATCCATATACATGAGTTTTCCTGAATTTTTCCTAAATTTTTTCACTTTATTTTTTATATTAACCTATCTTAACCTTTTTCCTAAATCTTTAATTAATGACAAACTAGTGCCAACCATCCTATCCTCAAAAGTTAACTAGACCAGGAAACTTGTTCATTAACAAATATTTTTCATTGAAATTCCACTCCAAAATTAACCTCTAATTATTATACCCTAGAGATAATTATGTGACGAAAATTAACATTGATTAACATTCATCCCTTGTTGGGATGTTCACCCCCAAGTTGGTGGATTTGAAGGATAAAATGAATATTATATCAAATGGTTGCAAATAGATGTGACAAACAAATTTAGTGAATCCATAAATCCACAAAATTTACAAAATTATTGACATCTATTTGTTAAACATCAATTCCATGATGAATCATATATGTTTTTGGCTAGGCTATATGGTGATAAGGTTGTGCAATTAAATTTATTTGAATATGAAAATCTGATAATATTTATGAAATTAAACACCTTGGATTGGAAAAACTAGTGTGATGGGTGACCAACTAGGATGCCCAATGTTGCATGGATGTAACATATTACTTAACTGAAGTCATAGCTATGGTGTATGAAAGTTTTTTATCACACCAAGTTAGTTAATTTCAACTTTATTATCAAAAAAATTATCAATGACATTATTGACTTAATGTGCAAAATAAGACATCAAAAGTGATATTCCAAATAACTTATATATATATAGCTTTTGGGGGAAAAAAAAAGCCCTGTTGTCTATATATATATATATAACATTATAACAATTTTATGTCAAATTAATTATTTTAAAATGGGAAATAAGTGAAATACATGTATGGTTTGCACAACATAGTTGATATGTTCAATAATGAATCAACTTCATTGTCATATGTTGGTTTAATCATTCAGCCTTATATATTTTTCTAATTCATGATGATGTTACAAAGTTTTTGTGGGAGTATTGCATGATAAGCATTTGTTATATACAAATAAGTGCAATAGTAACATAAACGGCAAAGCTTATGATATCTAGAGAAATAATTCAATCATTGTGACAATAATTAGGATGATGAAAAAGCATGTACAAATGCAAAAGTATGATCATCTTTAGTGTGCATCAATGAAACAGGCTCTTAGTGCAACAATATGACAACAAAAAGAAGTTTTGCCCTATATTAAGCTTATATGCAAGTCTTTTACTCACTAATCAATATTCCAATTCCAATTGTAATTATATATTATACAAATTACAATTTATGCAAGTAGGCTAAGACGTCAATCCACACATACTTTGAAAATGAATTAACTTGTCAAAGGTGATATGGTTTCATAAGAATATTATTTTCCATTCAAGTGCAATATTATTTAAATATGCCATGGGAATCTCATTTCATCCATGAAATTCCTGCAACATGGTTGTGCACGTCAATGCACTAGGTCCTTCATGGAAATTCCATATTAATAGAATTCAAATAAGACTTATGATTATTGTTGTAGAGAAAAATGGGATTTTAAGCTGAATGTTACCAATATTTGTCCCCCATTTGTCAATAAACATGCAACCACATTTCTTCTTTTGTTTACTTCTTTTGTTGGCAAATGTCACTATATATTTAGACTCTATATTATCCTACATTATAAAGTTGTTTTTGTCTAGTCCATGATGTAGCTCCTTGTTTGAGCATCAAGACACATCCATTTCTTAACTTTCTTTTGTTCAAGTCATTGACATAATCAAGTTTTGTTCAAGATGGATGTCAACTCATTTTGGTTCTCTCCATATGACTAACAAAATGAGTATGGTGTTGTCCAAATGAATGTGTTTTGGGAAAAAGTTGTTACCATTTTGATTGCACACACAATGTCCAGATGACTACCAATTACTACAAACATAAAGCTTCATGCCACCTCTTGGTATGGAAAGTCTTCTTCTTGATCATCATTGCCTTCATGTGAAATTTTATTCAGGTGGGCATTAGAATATGTTGGGGTAGTAATAATGTGTGATAGCTCCAACCAATTCATACTTGCATTTTTAAGCAATTACTAGTGAAATGTAACATGTATATTCAAAGTTGATTAACTTCAAACCTTACTTTCTATGAAAGTAAAGATCAACATAAACTTTTACACCACCAAATGTTCTTTCAAACTCTTTTAAATGAATAATTGACCATCTTTCTAAACTTTCTTGTAAATGTTCAAAGAACATCTTAAACATCATCCACAAATATCATTGTGATCAATTTGAGGGTCACAAAAGTACATACATAAATATCTTATGTTGGGATGAAAGTCATAGGGCAAGTGCATGGTTTAATGAATAAAAAAGCAGCAAAAAGAAAACATACATTAAACTCCCTTTTGCAAGGTATTTTCACACAACATCACAATGTGATGCAATGCATAAGGATATGAAAGTTACAAATCTTAAGTTTTTTGCCATTGAAAGTTTATTGCATCTAGGGTTTATTGAGTAAGACATGTTTAAATGTCAACATGAATCAATCACCTTATTTCTAATATCTTATAAATTTTTTAAAAATCAAGTATTTTTCCTTTAAACAAAAGCCCGTAACTCAATATTTTCATTTGATATTACCCATAATATTTCAAATATGTTTTCATCATTGAAATGTGTACATAAAACAAAGTCCTTCACAATTTTAAAATCATTTATCATCAACCTTCATCAAAGTCCAATAATTTATCTTTTTATCAATTTAGACCTAAGTTTGACTTTAAAAGTCCATAACTTTTGTAATTTTATTCATTAAACATTATTATCAATTGCATTATGTACATATCCAAGTCTATGCCCTAAATGTGAATCCCTATTAACAAATTTTAACATATTTAATAGAATGTAAAAATTGTGATCACACCCACTGCAAAACAATTGCCCTTCTTATTTAAAAAATGGTCCACCCAACCATGCACTTGCCCGATACTAGACAAAAAATATCAAATATTGTGTTCAATTTTTTAAAAAAACTCATACATGCTTTCAAACAATTTATAAACTTTTAGTTTGTAAACTTTGTATTCTTTTCCTTTATTCAAGAATCCTTGTAGTTAGTACACAAATTTTTTTTCTATGAGTTCATCTTGTAAGAATGCCATCTTTATGTCAAACTATATAATGTCAAAAGATTCAAGTCCAAACAATTACAAAGATTGTTTTGATAAAGAATGTAACAATAGGTGCATATGTCACATTATAATCAACTATTGATGCCACCTTTCATTACAAACCTTGCTTTATGTTTATCAATAGTGCAAATTTAGGTTTACTTTTGAAAACCCATTTGCACTTCATAGTTTGTTTTCCTTTTGATAAGTCCATTGATCTCCACGTCTCATTCTTGTGTAAAAAAGTGCTTTCCTCCTTTGAGGTTTCTTGTCATTCAACTATTACATAGTACAATGACATTGTTGTTTCTTCAAGTAGTACCATGGGTTCATCTAATATATAGGAAGGACTTTCGTGTTGGTTGTCAATGTAGGGTAGGTGATTATCCATTTACTAAAAACATGTGGTGGTTTTCACACCCTAGAAATTTTTGCCTATCATTGTGTTGTATATACCCTAGGAGCTTTTACAGACCCCCTTTTTCATTGGGAACATTATGAATGTCCAATAATTCTTTATATGTTGATTAGATGGACCATGAGTGTTCACCCTATCACCTTCACCTACATTTTTCTATTTCTTGTTATCCATTTTGTGGTAACTATGCTTCTTCATTTGGAACTTCTAGTAGAATTGACACTTACATGTGTTTTTTTCTAAATGTTGAAATCACTAATGATAATGGTCACACTTGTTGAGTTTTTGAATTCAATTGTTGAATTTATATAGGTTTCTTTTTCATTGAACAAAACATCCTACAGCCCATAACCATTTGCCTCTTGTTCACATCCCAAATCCAATAAGTTTTAATTGATACTTGATTATACTGGTTGAATATTTTTGTGCTAAGGAGTATCACTTAGGAGGTCAAGAATGTAGTTTTATTACACATATCAATCAAAAGAACTTTAGATTGTTGATCAATTATCAAGATATTACAAAATGAAATATTTAGGCATTTAAGTACATACCAATGGTTAATAATTCATAAACATTGTATTGTTACATGTCATAAATTGATAATTACAAAGTTCTTTATAGGTACAACTTTTGTAATAATCAAAAAAATATTTTATAAGGATTCCATTTTTCACAATTTACATGATTTGCCTATTTGGAACTTAATGATTCAACATTATTTGTCATAATTATAATATTAACAAAAAAAAATTCACTATAAGACTTCAATGTTATGCCCCAAAGTTTAATATGACTTTTAAAAGTCTTTAAAAAAATCTCAAAAAAGGTCATGAGTCAAACTCCTTACATGAAGACACTTGGTTAAGATTATACATTTGTTGTTCTTGAAGTCAAGGTTTTTTTCATCTCTTTTAGTATATTAAGATTAATATGTTACATTCCTACAAACCTCATATATGACAAACATTTGGCTTTTGTCTTAGCCATGCCGCTAAAAAAGTCTTTACCTTCATAAATTCACCATTTCTATCACATCTATGTCTCTTGAGATCATTCTTTGTTTTTCTTTGTAGCCAATAATCAATTATTTAACCTTTTGAAAGATTGAACATTTTTTCCTTAATATTTAAGATTAATTTGTAAAGTCTACTAGATGGTTGTTTTTTAATAACACAAAGTATTTTATTGTTTACATCAACCCACCATTCATTGAGCAAATGTTGACATCAAAAAATTCACTATGTATGGATTTCTTTCATCATTTTTGGTTGACAATATTGGAAATACAAGTAGGTCAAAACTTAGCCCCTTTGGCTTTAGACTTGGTAATAGATTCATCCACACATATAAGAATTAAAAATGAAGTCTCTTACAATTCTTGCAAGGAGACCACATGAATACCTACCTTAGCTAAATTAGCTCGGTATTCAACTTTTAAACTAACAAACCTATTTGTTAGCCTAACAATGATTCTTAATTTAAAGCTTCCTCTCAAAACATTTACATGATAAGCATTTAAAAAAGTGTTCCCTAAGATGGTCTCAATATCATCCAAGGTGCAAACTGTGAATGTTTTTGCAAACTTCACTTTGTCACATTCCAAAATGGCCCCCGACACGACCTTGTTTGTTGGTGTTGCAACTCTTTGTGCCAATTGGACCTTGTGGGTTTAGCCACCTTTGTGGCCTCCCATCTGAGTCGCATTTCTGGCCTAACCCATATTGCCTTAGTGCCCCACTAAGGTGGTCTAGATATGAGGCCCATTCTCTCTTAAGACACTTCTTAAGTGGAAGGGCAGGGCATGTCACTTTTACTTACCTACAAACCATAGAATGAGGAATCAATGACTAATTTCATATTTGGTCTTTTGTTAGGTTTCATATATCACAAATCTCTCAAATGAAGGACACGGGCTATATATGCCTAGTAAAGATTTTTCCCCAGGATAGGTTAGCAAGGTAATGTGAGATGGAAGTAGGAGGGAGTGAATACCTTGGTAACTCGGTTGTGGGTAATCCACAACTAAGTCATGATGGGTTTCCAATGGGTTGCATAATGCCCTGGCCTCAGGCCCTTTTTACACTAGGGCTGAGAGCTCTCGTGCCATGACTTTAAAAGTCAGTGATTGGATAGAAATGCATTACCCGTTTCAAGTTCACTTTGTAGGGGTAGTGAGCCCAAAAGGATTTTAAAATTGAAAATGGATGAAAAGTATACATGGAATCTCACATGGCAACATAAAGATAAAGTTTTAGTGTTTCATGGAATTTGTGTGCAACCCGCCTCAAAAGAGGTTGGGCTTTTCGCAATTCACGGGGACACCAAGGGAAATAAAAAGATGTAATTAGTTGTCAAATATTATTTTATTAGTTTTTAGAAAGGGTATGGTATGTTTGGGAGGAATTTTGAATACTTCCCTCTTACTATCAAGGTCCCTCAACAAGCTTGAATTTCATTTTTTTTGACTTTACACCACATTTGACATCCTTGGCCCACTCAAAATCTCTTTTGAAATTTCCAAGGGATTCCCATTGGTATGAGTTTAATTAATGGTTTAAAAATTTCATGGTCCGTCGGTCCTCAGCCTCAGCCTTAGTGTAAAGAGGGCCTCAGTTGTGGTTCATCCACAAAGGTGCAGCCTCAGCCTTAGTGTAAAAAGGGCCTTAGTTGCGGTTGATCCACGAATGAGCCTCTCAACCTTAGTGTAAAGAGGGCCTCAGTTGTGGGTCATCCACAAATGAGTCATAACGGGTTTCCAATGGATGGTGCATTCATGGGTACCAAGACACATAACCCACTCGCCTCTCCCCCATGTACCCAGGAAAACAGAATCCAGAGGTAGCAATGCCCACCAAACACGCAATGTTGCAACCCATGTGGATTGAGTTGCTTGACACCACAATTCCCCCACAAAAAACCACCAAAGAAAATCAAAACTCCACATCCAGCAAGCAATTTAGGGTTGCAGAATCTGAGGGAAAAATTCATGGGAAGCTCCAGCCAGAATAAAGATCTCCCTTTATACCCATCATGCCTCCTTTCAGGTCCCACTCATCAACTCCATGAAGTCCATCTATCTTATGAAGCCTAATCCCCATTCTTTTTGTAAAGGGCAAAAGTTGTTTGTTGGTTTTGGCAATCAAGTGTTCATTTTTGGGGTTAAATGATCACTTGATCACTTTCACCAATCTAATGGGGGAGGAGGCCCATGTGACATCAACTCCCCTACTAGATTGAACAAAAGGTTGGAAACATGTTGCATCTAGATACATTCTACAATCAACTTAAAACAACCTTTTAATTTTAGGGTTTTACGCCAGGCCAAAAACATTTCATTTCAAATATTATGATACAAGTGTTACTTGGCTTTTAAATATGCAAATAATACTTTTTATTCACTGTTCTTCATTAACAATTGCAAGTTCTAAATGGTTTAAAAGTGCACATTAATAATATTTTAAAATCATAAATCTTAAGTATTGAATATATTCAAGTAATCTTCAAGTAACCTTGTTAACTTTGTTAAATTTTAACTATTCAAGGCTTTCATAATAGCCTTGACAATAACTAAAATGATTAATAACCTTGTCAAATATTTAATTTTAGTATTTAATATTTAATAATAACCAAGTGTCAAAGGTTTATGAAGACCTTGAATTTCATATAAAATTGAAGCACCTTTAAAATATTTTGTCAAGAAATGTTAAATTTGATTGTGAAAAAGTTGACTTTCAAAAGACTTTTCTTCAAAATAATTTAACATTTGTAGATTTTTTTTTCTTGAAAATATCTTGGTAAAATATTTAAAAGAATATTTTAATTTGCTTGATTTGAGATCTGAAAAAGAAAAGGCAAGTCATTAAAGTTTGAATTTTCAAAAAATAAAATAAAATTTGTGATGAAAATTTGCAACTTGGTGAACTTTTTTCAGAAAATGAAAGAAAAGAAAAATTGTTATTTCTAGAGAATTTTCATCATTTTTCGAAAATAATAAAATTAGCTACATCCAGACTAGGCACTTCTTAGGTCATCAACACTTTTGTAAATTGCTACAGCCCACCTAGGATGGTCACCATTTTATGCTAATTAATGCTAAGGATCCTTGCCAGTGGACCTTGAATTAGTTATTTAAAGAAAAAATCAATAATGGAAAATGATATTATTATTATTATTATATTTTTCAATTTGATAAGTATATTGTTAATAAATGAAAAATAAATAAAATCCAGATGTGGACAATGTACATATATATAGGCCATGTATTTCACTTGGTCCATAGCACTGGTCCTGCTTCACTCAATGCTCACTTGTTTGTTCACATTTCCAAATCTGAATTCATTGTAATAAATTTTCGTGAAATTCATTGCAAAATGAGTGGAATGTTGAGATAATTGGGCCCATATTTTTTGTTGTAGTGTATACCCACACATTTTATAAGAGTGACTAAATGCTTGAGTTTGTTCACTTGTTCGATCCTAGTACATTGTGATAGTGATCCCTAATTTGTGAATCAATAGCTTGCAAATCTCACCCATTGAAGCTAACCCTTTATCAATAGGTTAGTTAAGAACACTAACTATAATTGCTTGCAAATCCAAAAGCTTCAATCCTTCCCAATGTTATGGGAAAAACATCTATCTCCCATTTAAACCTTTGTTCTACAGGCTATCTTGCTTGTCATATCTTCTAATCCGTAAGAAACTATCGTATGTTGTATCAAAAGTTTATTTGATTTAATATGCATACACATGAAGACTGAAAAGAACCCACATATTGCAAAGTTATTGTTTTGACCTATTTCACAAATAGAACAATCCACCATTAAGATGATTTGAGACATCAATATTTGGACAAAGAGCTTTAAAGAAATCTTATACTGAAGCTTTTATGGCCTAACCCACTCATAGATTATGAGTACATAATCCAACCTATTGCTTTCAATTTAATCATTACTCACCAAATTAAGGTATGGCCTTGCAACAAAGCCTTGTTTACGTAGGAGTTCATTCACCATATGAATTAAATATCATAGAAATCCATGTTTGCATAGTTGTTGCCTTTGCTCATTTTCTTGTGTATTGTATGGGATTATGATTGGTTTTTCATGCTAGCCCTTGTGTCCATGTGGAAAAAGTACTCATGCTTGAATAATTTCATACTCATGGCAATATGTTAATAGATTTATGTGCTATCAAACATAACATTGTTCATAACATGAAAAGTCTAAAAACATTAAACTAAAAAAAAAATGCTAAAGTGGAAGGTTGTACTTCAAATTGGTGTTAAATAAAATAATTTGAGGATTATTTCTATTTAAGCTCATTTGGAGAATTAGTTCAATGATGCTTTCATATTAATTCAACGTCTAGAAAACCCTTTTTGAGCACCATCTTAAAAATATGTTATGAATGAAAAATGGGCGTCAATCACAAACTTGCCCCCTCCTTGTATATGTGTTTTTACAATATTTTAACAACGTGTTCAAAGTTAAATGCTAATGAAATGTTAATCAATCATTGATACAATGTTGTACTGATGCTGAAATACAATGATCAATTATCATAATGTATTACAATGTTATCACAACATCATATCCATGATTGTATCAACATTTCATTAGCCCTTAAATTGGAACACATTGTTAAAGTGTTGCGAAAACACAAATACATGGAAGGGGCAAGTTTGTGATAATGGGGTGAATTAATTTCATTCGTTATAAGTCAAAATGAATCATGATGAAATTTATTGGAAAAATGTGGATGATGTTGAATGAAAAGTGAATGATGACAAAAAGAAAATTGTCCATGAATAATAAATTAAGTGATGATGGATGAATTTTGATCCATTATGGATGAAAAACCTGATTTATGAACAAACCACTATTGAATCTAATTGACCCCACTCAAGAGTGCACTAATAAGATGTTGCAGATAGATCACAGGTGAATAACATGGGCTAACTTTGGTAATAGTTCCAATGGCTATAGGCATGGGCATCACTTTGGCCTCCCTTTGAAGTTGTCATCCATTTCCAATGTTTTTCACATTCACAATATTGCAAGGATTGAGAGATTCATTTTGATTTGAAGAATAACATTTGGTCTGAAATTTGTCTAATGGGTACTTAACTAACTTGGTCATTGTGTGTGCCAGATGAAGGAGCAAGGTAGGTGCACGAGTGTCATGTTGAAAAAACTTGCTTTGTAGTCCTATGAGTGGGACTACAAAGCAAAATCAAATTTCTATGTAAAATTTCAATTAGAAGTAAAATGATTGTAGAATGGGTTAGGCTTTGAGGGGTTGAATTAATAACCACTGTGACTGGGAGCATTATGAGCCGCTTAACCCTACCCGGTGAAAGTTTGGGAGCTGCTTTTGGTAGCTAGGTGACCCAGTGAATCTTTAACATTGCTAGGTTTGTTGTAATAGGTAACCTATGTTACAAAACTAATGGTAATGGTATTTATTGTTATATATTTTTTGAAAAAATTCATTTTTTTTTGTTGCTAAAGGTGCCACCTTGATTGATTGGCTCATCAGTAAAAAAAATAATTAAAACATTTAACATGCACAAAATAAAATAAAATCATGGTGTAACTTCCCTTTTGCCTACCTTTGTGACATTTGAACTTTAGGCATTTTATGAGATAAATTGTGGTGGTAATGGGTGCATGTTACATCATGAAGCTGAAAGAAGAAAAAAAAAGGTTGTGTCATCATGTGCATGATGAAGCAAAAAAAAAGAAGAAGAAAAAGACTGTGTCATCATCTTTTGGTTGAGTGAATTATCATTAATTCCGTGAACGGCTGCCAAATCACTTGTTCACCTTGATACGTTTGCTGAAAATTTTCATTAAAAAAAAAACCCAAAAGACCAGTCTTTCTGTCCTCCCATCTCACTCTCCCACCCGCAATGGAAGAAGAGTGGAAATCTTGACTACCTTGTCTCCTTGGATATTATGATTAAAACACACACCTATTTTGCAACTACTGATAAGCTCTAATGGAAATTTTTAATAAAGGACATAATAATTAAAAGCATTGAGAAATTGTAACCAGTGCATTTGAAGGGCAGTGCCTTATACACATTACTAATCTCTCCTCAAAAAAGGAGCATTTTACACTTACAAGAAGCCTGGCCTAAGTAGGTGCAAGGTAGGTACCTCAAGTTGTTCCTATGGCCTTGTGAGCTTCACCTATGGTTAGGCTTATGATAATGTTGGAATTGTGCTCTATGATCTGTAAGGCCCACATATTGGGTGGGAGGGGGGGGGGAATATTCCTGAAATACAGGGCTGAACTCAGCTCTGACCTCATCCTAGGCCCCTTTATTTGAAGAAGGTCCCCACCCTGGGGCCTTAACTCTAAAGATAACTGCATTATACATACCAGACATGCTGCTTCACACACAACTCAAAACCAGAATTGTAAGAGACTAGAATGCTATGGTGTGTAGAACAACACTTTGCACTCCTATACTCTACCCCCCACCTTCCCATCTAAAAGAGCTTTAAAAAACTTCCATGGCACAAAACCCAATGGGAAGAATCATGCACAGGTCCATTGCCAGCAAGTGATAGTTAGCCAATCCTTAGTTTATGCAACTTCTTTTGGAAATTTGTTACAATATGGCCAAAAACCTTGGACACCTCCCTCACCAAGAAAGAGGGGGGTTTGCCTATTGTCGACCTAAATTTTGCACGGGCCACATTGTTGAGTACATCATTTGCGGTTCATGGGCCCGCTACACAGCTCTTGGACCTTAGTTTAAGCCAAGAGAATTAAGTTTACCCTAACTTTGGGTGCCAAGCTTGTCTAAGAGTAAGGGTTTTGTCGGGGATGTTAGGGCAGGCTCAGAATTTCATGAGATGTAGGTGATTTAAAAAAACACACAAACCTTGCCAATTTCTTAATTCACTAATCGTATTGGCCTGTGTAGCATTTTAATGCAATCAATGAGTGCCCATTCTACAATAGTTGGTGAAAGTGATTTTTTTGAAACCATTGAGGTCATCACCTCTCACCGTTTTTGAAGTGGCCAAAAATACATTCAACAAGCCATCTAGTCCAAACTCACCATGGTCAATACATGTATTAATTCAAACTCACAATTGCCATTCCACAAATGGTTAATATCTACCAAATGTATGATACTAATTCAAAATGCATAACCTCCAAAACGCAACAATTCTTTTACTAAAACATTTCAGAGTACAATTGTTAATAGTTTAAATAGGTGTAAACAAAACACACAAAGGCCGGTGTGGCATTACCACTTTAATGCAAGGAAGAAAAAAAACACCTTACTCACTGAGAAGCCAGTCTTCAATGTTTGGTATGTTAAGGATATGTAAACCAAACTCTAAACCTTAAACTCTAAACCTCACACATAACCATGAGTATCATACCACCGCTTTTGTTTCACAACATGTGAGAAGTTGTTAAACATCACTTCTCACATGTTGTGAAGCATCATATTGTTGTTTAATGTTGCTCGTGAAAGTTTTGCCACATCCGATGTGAGTTTTGGGTTTTGTAATTAGACTAGTGGTGTGGCTCAAAGCATGATTAAGAGATCTGGGCCTAACATGAAGGAGACGCTCTCCAATGTGTGTGTTGTTCTAGAGGAGGCAGGAGTAGACAATGAGAATTTACAACTCCCAATGTCGACCATCGTGATAAGGCCAAAATGCCTTATCAAATATACACCGTACCTTTTACGATAAAGGAGTCTTGTGTGTGAGCTTAAACATAAGCTTGAGTTAACAAATTGTGTTCAAATTGTGGAATGTTGATTCACTTATGGTAATAAAATTGGACCTTTTTGGGGTTTTCTTTGATTTGGTTTCTGCTAGGTTGATGAAATAGCAGGTCCCAAATACATTCATCCATCTTGAAACCTTCTAGTGACTATTTAAACGGAATTAACCCATGGTTATTATAGAATTGTGACATATAATATGGTCACCCGGTATAATTATGAATGTTTTGGAATTGCAAGCATTTGGTCATAAACCTAACGGATGCCACCCACATCTTACATATTTTCATAATTGTTCTTGCAGGATACAATTGCCATCATTGATGACAATTGTAACAAAGTCTAGAACACAACCACGAAACCCACCACCATTTCGCCAATCAAAGCTCATTTGGATTTTAAAAAAATTTGCGCTACTTTTAGCTACTTTAAAGAGATGTACAACAGCTTGAAAAATGTAGGATGATAAAACAACTATCAATGAGAAGAAAAGGCACTTTGGCACCAAGACCCATGTAGGAAAAACCCTTCAAGTGGGGTGTTCTTTGCCACTTGGCCAAAGTTCTTCTATTGGCCAAAGCTCTATATCATAAACCATGCATGCCTAATTTTTTGCCATGAGTTTGATTTGAGCCAAATAAACAAAAGTAGTATCAATAGTAACCATGACCTTTGTCAATGGCACAAATGCAAGCTGTGTAATTTAACACTAATTAAACCACCCATATCATGAGATTCTTGAAAGGTGGCAACAAAGAGAACAAGTAGTATTAACCCCAATTAGTACTCCCCACTTGGGGTCCAAGCACCTATGTTTTGCCTTGTAATTGGGGGAGCCAGAAAGTTTGTGCCAGAAAGTTATGCCCTCGAGGCTCCCCTTGCTCTCAATCTAATTTTATTAAACCAAAGATGGGTCAGAAAAGCTTGTAAGTTATCTCCAATATATTCCCCTAGTGGGCCTTAGTGCTTTTTTATCACCCCTCCTAGCTCCCTTGTTGGCCCCCTTGTTGGGCCACCTTGTCCCCCAGTCCAGCAAGCAAGAATCCCACCCCAGTTTAGATTTGGTAGAAGCAAGCTTGCTTCACAAATTACCTCAATCACCCCAATCCCCAAAATGAATCCCTGGGAACAACTGAAAGGGTGAACTAACCATTCAATTTGTGGATGGATGAATCCAACTCTGTTGACATCCGGTTACACTTTGGTAACCTATCCTGTCAAAAGCATACATGTCTGACCATTTACGGGTATGCAGTTCATAGGTAATGCATGTAGATGGATACTAGTCATGTAAGGGCTAGTGGGTTGTTAGTATGTACGGAGTAAAACCACGCTAACCACCATGGGCACCTGGTGAACTGGAACCCAATGAAAAAGTTTTTTATGGCCTCCCACCCACCCATCTATCCATCCACCCATCCATCCATCCCTCCCTCCCTCCCTCATGGTGCATTGTTGGTTGTTGGTTACTTGTATGTTTGTGATCACAAGCACAACACAATGTCCATCCACATCAGTCTCTCATCCAAGTTCTTTATGTGTTATGCTCTCTATTGGTGGATGTCATGAGAATATCGGTAAGGTAGACATGATCGTTGGCAAGTTCTTGGATTTCAGTAGGTTCAAGCCTAAGTTACACGTCAAGTTCTAAGGTCTTTGGAATGGAGGTTGGACAAAAGGTTCCAAGTTTTCTTGGAAATATTATTGGAGCTTAACTAAAGAATTGACCTTTTTTCAAAATTGAATCAAAACCTAAACTACGGGTTTGCCCTATTAAAAAAGATTTCAGTTCTTTTAGATACATAAGTAAAATTGTTTAAAAAAAATATAAACTTGACTCTACATTTTAAACAAGTTATTGCATTTGATTAGTTGTTCATAATCAATATTACATAATCATTATCTTGAATTGTGTGCACTAGTTAAAAAAACTAATATTACACATTTTTGCTAGTTTAGTTGTGTGCATTAAGATGTAATCGAACTTTGTATAAAATTGGATTAGATTTTGTGAAAATGACCGAAACTAAAGGTTTTAACAAGCCAAAGAACTAGTCTCAAAACCAAACCAAAGGTTCCATCAAAACCAAAAGAAATTAGAACCAAGATTAAAGGTTCCTTTTGAAATCAAGAACCAAAATGTGAACACTAGCAGGGAATGTGACCAATTTCAATATGAAGTTCATCGGGTTTTCAGTGAAATTGAAACAATTTCACTACATAAAAAAATGTGAGTGAATTCATTATGTCCCTTAATGATTGGGAACTAGTTGCTATCAACATAATGAATTCATTCACTAAATCCACAATAATGAAATAATGAATTCCCCAATAACAAAATTGTCATAGTTTTACAATATTTTAAATTATTAATAATTTTGTCAAAATATGATCTATATATGGTCAACATATAACTTGAATATGATCAACATATGGTCCATACATAATTGTTGGTAGCAAGGTTTGAGCCTTAGTCTCATAAAAGACATTTTTTATGTCATATAATTATCACTTTGGATGAAATCATGGTCAAAGGAGCTAGGGTCGCAAGGTAAAAGTCTTTTTCCAAGGATTGCACATGACACGTGTCATTCTTGTGTTGGTTTATAATTTTAAATTCAATATTTTGGATACTTATTTAACATTACATTTTAGATGTAAATAAATTTTGACTATAAATTGATTTTATATCATGTATATTATGCATTCATGCCTTCTATCACATATATATGAACAACTTTTGTTAAAACTACATTTTCAAAATCCATAATTTTCAGGGTCAAACACTTTTGAACCTAATGTGTTCAAATGGGTTATATATAAAAAAAATTATCAATTCAAATCCTTTTGCCCTTCTAATAATCAATGTTAAAATCCTTTCCAATTTTCAAAAGGAATGGTGCACATTTGGTAAAAAAAAGGACATTTGAAAAAAACGAGGATTGTCCACTCTCAAAGTTTGAATGCTTTGAACATGCAAAAACATTTTTGATTTGTGTCAAGCTTTGAAAATGTAAACTTTGCAATTAATGGAAAATATTCCAAAAACTTTTATGACATCCAAATTATTATGCTTCCATTGTGATTTTTCAAACATACAAAAATGTAGTTTCAAGGAGTGTTCACTCATTTGGGTGGCTCCTTTGATTGTGATAAAAGGTGTAGAAATTTGAATTTATTACAATTCCACAAGATTGTTTTACAAATCAAATTTTAACATATATTATCTTTCTCATATCTTGTTCAAATGAAACAAATGGAAATTCGTTTTTGAACTTTTTTCAAAGGTTTACACATATATAATAAAGAAACATAAAAAATTTCTAAACCATTTAAAGGAAAACCCATTTGAATTTCATTGTTTAAGGATAATTCATAAAATATTTTTACATGAAAAACTATGATTTTCATATTTTTTATCCACTATAATACATGGTGAAAGATAAAAACATTCAGTATAAAAGATGAAGTTAATAGTCCATTCAAGAGTCAAACCTTGTTACAAAGATGTTGAAGGCAAAGGTTGAAACAATGAAACTCTCGTTATAGAATTGAATAAGGTTTAAGGTAAAGTGATCACGATCATGGAAACAAAAGTTGTGCCATAATAATAAAGTTTTCACAAAGATCTGAAAGTTCATCATCCCAAGCCTCTTGACTCCTAGGTACCTAAAATTTTTGCCATGAAACAAAATTTGACAATGTGCATCATTGAATAGATGTGAGCTCCATTGCAAGTGTGAGCTTTTTAATGCCACCCACATACCTTTAACACATGCACAATTAGCAACAAATATTTTTAAAAATCTAGACAACCTTGCTTAGATTTGAAATTTAACCAAAAATAAAATAAAATATGAATATCTTTTTACTCTTCAATGGTTCAATCATAAGCATAATTCTCAAGAACATAAAATTTTTGAGAAAATGTTTGAATGCCAACATTCAAATGTGTTGTCAACCAAATCCTAGACTTGTTTTTCATAAAGTTGAATATATTAAAATATTATTCATCTTCCATTAAACCAAAGACCAATACAACTACAATTCAATTAGTTTGATGTATTCTAACATCTTGAGCAAAAGAATATCAGATGTGGTCAATTGCCTCCACAAGCATGTGAGGGGTTTTAAATGAATGTTGGCAAGTTACCAAATTTGGAATGTTAAACTGAAGGGGCTTAGGTTGAAATTATTGTGACTTAGATTTGAATTAATACCATGTTGGTGGAATTGGCACAATAATTGAATTTTGGAAAGTCTAGTTGTTTTTGCTAGAATCTAAACCAAAACTAGAACTTTAAAAAACAAATTTTAAACACAAATGCAAGTTCTTTAAGTAAGAAAGTTGATTTTTTAAAAAAAGTCGCCAAGTAAGTAAACTTATAGCTATTTGATATGTTTTAATTAGTTGTAGAATTCTATACATATAAAATCCATTTTTATTTTATTTTATGAAACTCCACATCTCTACAATGTCTAATCTTAAAGAATGTGTAATGTGTACATAGAATTTGAACCTAATTTTTGACCTAGGCTTGAAGGTTTTTGAATTTGAAAAATTGTACCAAAACCATAACCACATGGTTTATAATTTTGAAGAACCAAGCTCAAACTCACACCAAGATAACTTATTAGAGGGTTTGTAATGTTAGAATTGAGATTGAAAATTATCCTAAAAAGGAAAAATTGTCCAACATTGGTTTAACCATTTCTTAAGCTTGGAGCTATTCTTCAATAGCAAAAAAGAAATAGACATATCCAAGGTCGCAAGGTCCAAAATACATAAGATCCACAATTCCATGAAACCACATTTTTTTCACACACAATAAGCAACTTCAATCACTTTGAAAGGTGTCCAAGTAAAAGGAAGTTTCACAATTGTGGCCCCACAAATAGTAGTGATACACCACCTCAAGTGCAAAACATCAATTTGTGAAAGGCAAATGATTGCTTAATTTGATGATCAAGTTTTAAGCACACACTAGTGAATTTTTTTTTTTAAAATTTGAAAATATGCAAACCTTTGACATGATTTTCCAAAATTCCAAGGGTCAAAAAGGATGTTGAAAAAATTTTATATTGTGATTTTGGTTTTAGATTATTCCAACCTAATTTCATATCTTAGGTTGTAATAGAACATGTTATCTTTTAACACGAAAAAGTTCATGAACATCCCATTAATAGATTTAAAATATGGGAAAGCCTTTAAAGGGCCATGTCATTTCCATAGTTTATAGTTTTGCAATGGAACCAATTGTAAGTTTTAATCCTCTTCAATATCATACCTACATTTATGAACTTTGTACATTTGATTTTTATAAACGTTTCTGAAAAAAAACCAGGGGTCAAATTAAAGATGTTTTCTTCATTTATAAATAGGTAACAAAATAAATATCCTTCAACCACAAGGGGTACCCAATAAATACAAAGAATGACCCTTGTGAGTACCACTCTAGTGTTTCACAAAAAAATTCAGCTTCAAAAATTCAAAAAAAAATCCTTTGGAATTTTCACAATCAATCATCAGATCATATAGAAATAAGCAATTGTGAAAATGGATTGAACCAATGAACCAATGAGGGAGCATTGGGGGGGGGGTCTACCTTAGAAACAAATGAGCAGATGCTCATCATCAAGCCAATTTGCATTGAATATGGGCCGTAGATGGGGTTATGTACAAGGTGATTACATTTTGTCCCATGTGAGAAGTGGCTACCTTGAGTCCTCATGATGGTGAGATCTTGGTTTGATGCAATGGCATTACAAGGATTGTGACTTAAAATACAAGCCCAAATATGATGTTCTTTGCATGGAGCCCTTTAGCACTAGGTTAAAAAAAAAGTTAATTCTCACTCCAAAAAAAAGAAAAAGTGATTTGTAGCTTTACTTAAAATAATAGTTTAAGATCTTAACCAATAAAAATTGGTGTATCACTTAACATTGAGCAAAATCCAGCCACATGAGAGTATGTGGGTTCTCTACTATCCAGTCCCTACCCAATGGTCCTCACATCCGAGGTAGTGTGCAAGTTAATTTCCCATTCCCATCCATAAACATGAAATCTAGAACAAATGTAGAATAAAGATCAGTTAAATGTCACACATGGGTCAATCTTGACGAGCAACCAATCAAAGTAATTATTCTTTTAATGGGCCCTTCACGAGAGCACTAGGTATATCCTTTGCATACCATAGTTAAGGTGCAGCTTGGAACTCATCATTGTTGAATAATTAATTATTTTTGAAAATTCCTTTCAAAAAAGATTCCTTATTTTCCTTCACAACCTATCTTTGGCTCTTTGAAAAAGGAATAATTTCGCGATAATTTCACAAATAATATAACTTTTGTGAAATCTGCCAAGGTAAACAGTATAAGATATCTACACTAATATTTACGAGCTAGTCATTATTATATTACTACTGCTTAATATGTGCAATGCTGTTACTTCAAATCTCAAGTTTGAAGAAGGATGGGTTTCTTCCAGTAAATTGTGTGAGTTTATTGTTTTTATGCATCCTTGACTAAAGGGTATATTAACATTTAAAAGTTTTCATCAGGTTAGGTTTCAGCTATTAAAAATAGTACCCTTTTATCATATAGCCTTTTAGGGGTGAAAAATGGGTTTTCTTAATTTAAAAAATGAAAAAAATGTTCACACTTTAAAATTTTAAATATAATTTTTAGAGATCAAGTTCAATGTTAAAATGCAAGAATCAAAGTGTTTGATTCATCCTTGACTAGCGTAAACACATGCTTATGAGTACATTTTGATTCATCCTTGACTAGGATAAACATGCTTTTATTCATCCTTGATTAGGATAAACATGCTTACGAATGAACACTTAATTTATCAAATGATAATGACATCATGATGGATGCTTGATTGGTGATGGAGTCCAAAGATAATTTGTGATTCATTTTTGGGGATTCTCATAAGCTTTTGAATCATCAAGCTAATTTCATTCAATAATGTGAAAGTTACAGCCCTCCAAAATTAAGGGGGTCTTCCATTTGAAATATATCCTTGTCTCACACACCTACCACTCCTATCATGTGCACTTTTACAATATGTTAACAATCCTCAAATTTATGTAATATGGTTTGCCCAAAGTTCTCGCCATCTCTCACCTATATACTTGGGCCAAAGAAGAAACTCCTCACCCTTAATTAGAAACTTATATTTTGGAAAACTTCCAAAGTTTTAATTTTTCTTTGTTTTTCTAAACCCAAATGTCAAAAACATATCTAGCTATGAGTACATGTATTTTTTACATATATTTAAAGTTATGAATAGGAGTTAATTTTTAAAAATTGGCATACTCTTGAATATGCCCTCCATTAAGGTATGCTGGTTTGGGAAAAAAAAAGTTAAAATAAATAATATATCCTACCCATATTTGATGAGTATATATCTAGGTTAAAAATATACGCCCGCAACCATTGATGTCTTTCTTCCAGTGATGACGGTTATCTGATTTTTATAATAACCTCCAGTTCTGGCTTTTAGCAAATTTAGATATCAAAGGACCTCTAACTCTGGTTTCTTCCATGAAACCAAAAAGAGGCAGCAATTTTATGAAAGAGCTGAAAAGGAAGTGGCAGTTTTACTAGAGGTTCTTAGATTTTACACCCAATGTTCACTGGTCTCTTGTTTCTTCCATAGCTCTCCCCACACACCCAAAAAAAAAAGAAAAAAAAGGTCAACTCTCCTCAATTTTGTGAGAGAATGAAATCTGAGGAGAGTAGAATGAAATTGTGTGAATGGGTAGTTGTCGCAAAAGAGGACTTCCATATATTATTAGCAATTTAATTGGGTTGGTTCTCTCTCTCTCTCTCTCTCTCTCTCTCTCTCAATTTGTTTGTGTGTTTCAACTCTTGGAAACAGCAGCAGTGCTTGAGCAGCAGCAATTGAGTGTTAAATCTGAAATTCATTCTTTTTCAACAAGTTTGTAAACGGAGGCTACTACTCACTGGCTGTGTGGTTGGTGTTGGAATTTATTGCCTGCAGAGGCTTGAGGGAGCAGAATTTTTGCAATCTCAGAATTAATTTTCTTTCATGCGCTGTGCTGATCTGAAGGATTTCAAGGGAAGAGAGAAAACATCCATTACAATAATGTGTCATAGTAAGACCATTACTAAGGCTGAAGGGAATGATGATGCAACAGGAGAGCAGCTTGCAGTGATCGGAAGCAGCCTTGTGCTGCAGCAGCAGCGGCAGAAGCCTGGAGCAATAGCTGCTGTTTCTGACGGGACTCCATCTGCTGCAGTAGTCGAAGAAGAGACTAGTGCTGCTGCTGCTGCTGCAGCAGCTTCCTCAGGCAGCTTTAGCTGGGAATTGAGGAAAACAGCTGCAGTGGTGGGTACTGGGACTAGTACTGCTCAATTGCATGAGGAGCAGGATCAGCAGAGTAGGCAGCCGGGACGTCGTGTTTTGGGTCAGGCGTTAAAGAAGGTGCAGCGTAAGCAGTCGCATGGACGCATCCGGAAGCTGCCGTCGCAGCAGCAGAAGCAGCCAAGTATCCAGAACTTCAAGGCGCCTGTCATCATCCACACCTACTCTCCTAAGACTATTCACACGGAGCCTGAGCATTTCATGTCGCTAGTGCAAAAGCTCACTGGCTCCTCTCATACTCGATTGCGCCTTGCGGACAAGAAGGAGCTGTGCGGGAGGTACACTTCTTCTTCTATGAGCAGCTGCCTGGGCGGCTTCACAGAGAATAAAATTGACGCTTGTCTGCTGCAGCAGCAGGATGTTGTGTCAGAGCTTCTTCTTCAGCCTGAATTGTGCAATAGCAGCTTCGTGTCCGAATCTTCAGCTCAGTACTGCAGCCCCTCATCGACAGCAGCTTCATCAAGCTCTGAAGAGGAGGATCAGTACTCAAGATTCCCCTGCAACTCGGGACTAGTTGCGAAGATGAATATGCAGACGCTGCTGCAGTGTGATGATGAGTTGTCGCCCAAGGGACCGCTGCCGAGCTACGGGGGAGACCATGAGCTGCTGCAGGAATATGTCGACGCGGGAGGCAGCTACGAGTTTCTGAACCCAAGCATATGCTTCAGCGTCAGCTCTGCTTTCGATCAGTTGCAAGCTGCGACAAATTCTTCATCTGTAGCAGCTGCTAAGCGCGAGCCTCTAAGTCCTGGCACTCTCAGCTCCTTCAGCGACGGCCTGACCTTCAGCTTCGCCGGCGCGGATATGGTGACGGTCGACGCGGCGCCTAGTGCAAGTACCAGCTGCAATAATATTGGTACTTCGACGACCAAATTCGGCTTACCGCAAAGGTGTCATGAACTTCACCATCAAGATGATCATATGATGAGCTTGAACTCCGGCGCAGCTGCTTTTGGAGGATGTAGTGGAACTGATCAATCTTCCTGCATCGATGCAGCTGCAGGATTAAACTACACCAACTTTGCATCAACAGTTCCTGCAGGGATGTTCAATGAGCTCATGGCTGACATTCTTCCTCCTACAGCCCAGCTCTCACCTGCGAGGTCATGGTCTTCTTCCTTCTTCCAGCTGCCTGAATGCTTCAACACCAGTTCGCCGTCAGATTCTTCTCCTGCTCTCCCATTCTCACATATCGCTTACTCTCCCACTCCCGGCAACATGCTTTCCCTCAGAGACATCGAAGCTGCTATGTACATCGATGACCTCCTTAGAGGCTAATGCTGACGACGTGAAGTCCCTCTCCAGCAGCTCGATCCCTGCAGCAGGAACCACGCATGCGTATGCAGGATCAGTTAAGTTTGTGGGCCGCTTGGCAGCTTGCAACGAAGTTTTCTCTTCATGAGCACTCCACAAGGTATCCCTTCGAGTTCAAGCTATAATTCCCGCAGCTGATCAAAAAGCTTGACAATTCTAGCTGAGATGTTAGAACATTATGATGCAGCAGCAAGCTCAGCTTTGATGTTTGTCAAAGCTGCAGCAGCTGCTAGTCTTTGGTCCAGAAACCAGCACCCTCGAGTCCAATCTCTCGAGTCTAGTCTTCTTTTACCTCAATATCCATCTCCGTGTCTGCAAGCTGCTCTTGATGATCTGATCTTAAACTAGCACCTCAAGCTCTAGTACTGAAGAAAGCTTTCGCTCTGAAAGCTCTCAACTCTCCTCAAGCTCTAGTACTGAAGAAAGCTTTTGCTCTGAAAGCTCTCAACTTTCCTCAAGCTCAAGCTTTCCTCGATTTTGCAATCTAGCTAGCACCCAGCTTGATCTGGTCATAAGCTGGAAGCTTACAATGTGCATGACACACAATGCCAGCTGAATTGAGAAATTTATCTGTGAACTACCTTGTGCTGCACCCGGCCGGTAGCTGCTTACAATTTTGAGCAACTGCCAGTCTAGCCTAGTACTCTCTCCAAGAGTAGGAACTTACTGGATTAGGCAGCTCTCCACAAAACTAATTTGGACAAGAAGTTTAGCATGCTGATAATTAGAGAGACTAATAAGGAGATGGAACAGTTTACATTAATCCCTCAGGCTAATCTGATGCTCTAATTAGATAGAAAATTACTTAATTACACAGCCCCAGGCCGCAAGATTATTATTCCTCTACAACCACACTCAATTAGCACATACAATTCCGCCACATGAAATAATAGCTGCTGTCTACAAGAAAATTTCTCATTACAGTCCTGATCATATTTCTTGTGGCTAATTCAAACTGTATTAGGGAAAATTTGTTGTGGCTAATTCAAATTGTGTTAGGAAGAATTGAGATCTACAAATTATGTAATAATTACATGTGACCGTCATGCATGCGTGAGGAAAATCAGAGAAAACATGGTGGAATCTGAGGTCATGTTTTTGCAGTTCTGTAATGACTGAAGGCCAAACTGTCTCTTTTGCAACTGTTTTGGCTGTCTCTTCTAGTAGAATTTGTTTGCTATCCTGAACACCATTTCTTTGTCACTCCTCCTTCTGGTGTACAATTATTATGCAAGCAATTCAGATTGGGTTTTTTGAGAGACTTCAGCTCCAGTTTATCTAGATCATTTGTCATCAAGTCAGGCTCAGCTCCATTTTCTGCACACTAGTTTTCAAACTTGCAGGTAGGTTCATCTTGATTTTCTTCAAGTAGCCATACATGTTTCTCTTCCTTGCAGTGGGGTTAATTGACTGTGCATCCCCATCAGAACAGACCGTTTGAAACATTTTGCCCATGTCACCACCACTAGAGGATCACTATACCTTTTCTGTGTTTGAAGCTCAGTCCTTTTCTCACAATTTTTTTGGAGTTTTGAATTCTGAAAGTAGAGTAGAGATTACAATAAGACTTTAATCTCTTTCAAGGATTTTGTTGCTGTGCAAAATTGTCACATGATTCCCATTTTTGCCATGAGGGATAACCTAGCTTATATGTGCAAATACTGGTGGCCAGAATTTATTCAGAATTTGAATGCCATAGACATAGCCCACAACAACCACAGAGATATATCATTAGGTTTGAAACTAACTTGATACCTAGTTTTAAACCTGAATTTGGCCTTGGAACAACCCTCATTTGAGCTTCAACATTTGAACCTCAATTTCTCATCATTCAAACCTAATTGTTAGAGGAGGGACCCTGACCATGGACCCTCAAATAGTGCTTTTTTTTTCATCTTTCATTGGTTCATCATTAAAAAAATTCAAAGCTTTGGACAGTCCCAAATAGATATGTTGTAATCTCCTCCTTCGGGTTGGATATATAGGTTTTCAAGAGTGGAGAGACCAGACCAACAGTGATAATTACATAATCTGCTCCAGAAACAGAAGTATGATCAAAATCAGCCATTTCTTTTGGGTGAATTTTCACACTATGGCAAGATTAAAAAATTGGAGTTTTTTTTTAAGTGTAAATTCAAAACAAATGCTAAAACTCTGGAAACTTTTGCCAAACTTTTGAAATCACAAAATGAAAGAAAAAGAAAAAAACTAATCACAATAATGGATGCATATCAAAACAAGTGGCTCATCATGCAATTGCTCTGCCCCTTATGGCAAGTTCAAACCTGCGACATTCTGTGAAGTTCCCAAAATATAGAAGGCCTTGTTGGATCTTTTACAAATACCTGGTTCCAAAAATGGAAGGCACAAGACCAATAAATATTGCATTAAAAATTTAACATATTGAAACTTTGCACTTACAAAGAATTACTATGCATTGCAACATGTATTGATTCATATGCATTACAAATTACAACAAAAATTAGGAAACACATTGCATGAAAGATTACAATGAAAAGTAAACAATGTAAATAACCATGAGTAGGATCTAATGTCCTTTACCTCTTACATTATATTACCTCAATGTAGTCATGATGCAAAAATTTCAAAGGGCTCCAAAAACTTTATGGGAAAAACATGGAGTTAATGCAAACCTCTTTAGCTGTGAATCATGAACCTAGTCACCAAGCCAAATGAAGTGGATCATGTACATCTAGAAATTCCTCATGCATTCCATTTTTTCCTCAAATTCAACATCCATTTTCTTGTCATCTCAAATTATGCCTTAGATATTGTAAATGCAAAGTCAAAAGGTTTCAAGCTTCCAATGTGTACTAGATTGGATGGTTAATGTTAAGCACCATTCAGACCTAATGGTAAGTCAATGTTAAGAATGCTTAAAATTTTGGTGCATTTACATATGCAATGTTAGTTAGTATTGGCGGTGACATGGCGTTTATTTATGTGGAGGCCTATGTGGCATTGATGTTAAGTTGATGTTAGAAAGGATGTTAGTTAACATTAAATCTAGGCTAAAACTTAGATTTTTATTTTTTTTTGCAACGTTAGGTAACCCCCACAAAAGAAAGGCCATAACTCAATGTTAACAAGCACAAGGTCCAAGAGGAATGGGGGGTGGGTAGATCCCACCTCCTTCCCAATTTCCCACCCACATAAAATATTTATCCCCCAACCCCTACTTCCCTTGTATGTAGTGTTCAAGTGTTCAAAAAAATAATTTGCAGTTTCGTCAAAGCACAAATTACAAAACCTAGAGCAGCAAAACTCAATTGCTAGACTCTCTTGCTAAATTCTGAGGGACTATTCTAGTAGAATGGATCTATTTGTCAATGGCATTTTTTTATTACGAGGGGTGCAAAGATCAAGATTGAGATTGTCCACAAGAAGACACTGAAATTTTTCTTCAATCTTGAATTTCTTCAAATCTTGTTGAAATTGTATTCATGTTGATGATGTTTGTTGTGTTTCTTTTCTCTTTCCTTGGTTTGCAAAATGTTTTCAAAGAACATACAATGTCATCATTTCACTTGCAATTTCATTAATACCTCAAGGTTTTTTTTAGTGACAAGAATGCAAAAGAGCAAAAAGATTGAGGGTAGACCTTCAAGAAAGAAGTCCAGCAAAGGTAAAAAGACAACGCCACCAAACTCTGATTCCATAATGCATGAAATCCACTTGAAGAAACCTTAGTAACCAAACTAGGAACACAAGGAGGTTGTGGCATTGATTCAAGCGAAAAAATAAGAACACACTACGAGGCTAGACAAGCTAGATCCCAAAGACAAATTTGAAACATTTGTTACAAAATGGAAGAGAATATTAGAAGTGGTGATGAACGTCAGTTTTTCTTAGCATTTGCGAAATGGTCTAGCCTGCAAAGACATATGGGGATCAATTTCGACTACATGTTAGGGATTGGGCACAATGAAAACTATTGGGCATTGAATCCTCAAGAGAAGGTAGCACATCATCTACCTCGCCACTTTGGCTACAACATGTATGACATGATCCATGATTTTATGGGGAGCAAACCTATTTTCAAGCCCCCACATGTACAAAATACGATGGATGATGATGGAAACAAAAATTATAAATCAACAGGTGGACAAATTCTTGAAGATGCAATCAATCTCAATGATGACAACTCAATGATTCAAGAAACTAAAGAATGCAACTACAATCACAATGCAGGATGTGAAGCAAATGAAAGTCGGTTGAACATCAATCCAAATGAACAATAACAACTACAAGTAAGATCATTTTATCTGATTCTACAAATACAATCCTCTTGTTCGATTCCATGGCTATGATGCCCATTTGCTTATCAAGCCCTAGACCTAGCAAATTGCTAGTAGTTCCACCTAGCCCTCCATACATCCATTCACAATAATTTTGTAGAACAATGCACCCATCAAATTGCCCACACTTGTGCAAACCCACATACCGACGATTCGATTCCCAACAGTCCCACAAAACCCAATAATAGCCATTATGCCATTGAGCTTAATGCACATTCTTGCACAAAATCCTCAAACACCAAACTCAATGAAACACACTCTAGCTTGCAATCCAAGTTTTGCAAACAAGGCCAATAAATAGACAACACCCACATTTGTAAACAAAACCAAATTTCATCAAACACCAAATTCTATGAACAAAATAGCTCAGAACTCAAGAGGGAGATCAGTTGGAAGTATTGGGGTGAAGCAAAAGTACTCCTCAGCTCACAAGAGCATGGCAGAAGTTACAGAAAAAGGAAGCCAAATCTTGGTGCAGTCAATTAACCGCATCAACTCCATTAGCCTAGAGATCATGGAGAAGCAACTTGAGTATTTCAAAGCAAGAGACATGATGACCAACACCACACAAAAAAACATGGTGAATATGATTGTCAACTTAACCCAAGTGTTGAACTCAACATTTGCATGAAATAGTCCCAGTGTACCAATCAACAAACCTCAAATGCTAGTTAAAGACCACATCAACAAACCTCAAATGCTAACTAAAGACCGCATCAACAAACCTCCAATGCTAACTCAAGACCACATCAATATTCAAGTGCCAACAACTACACGTACAGAAGAAAATGATGATGATTAGAGGTTGGGTAATTCAAGACATGGGTGTGTTTTATTAGTTGATTTGTTGTCAATTTTTTTTACAATCATACATGGCAAATTTTGCTAAACATTATAAATTTTGCATGGACTATGGCATACATAGATTTAGAAATTACCTTGAGGCTTGTTTCATGAATGTACAAACCTTCCAAGTAGACCTGGGGAACTTCAACAAAGTCTAGACAACAACATTATAGGAAAAATTTCAACATGAAAGATGTTGCTTAATGTTGCAGTGGTTAAAACAAGCAAGCAAGGAAGGAAAAGAAAAGAATAGAAAGGGGTTCAAATGACATATAATGAGCCGATGTGTTTACTTTGCATTTAGGACTATTGTCCTTTTTAAGGTCCTTTTGCCAAAAAAATGTGTTTTCATAAAGAGGAATTTTCAAATGAAATCTTTTGCAACTTTTTATTTATTTTATTTATAGTTTCCCCAATATGTCATATGTTTATTTACTATCAAATTTGAATAAATAATTTTTTTTGAAAGTGCACAGATTTTGCCAGATTTTGTGTTTTGTCTTGAAAAATTGCCATAATTTCAAATCATACCAAAACATGTTAAAATTTCAAGTTTAATTTGTTATATTATAAACTACAACTTTTCTTTAAACAACATATACATTGCATCACATTTACATGTTGTAAAGGACTCATGAACTTTTTAACAACTTTAAATTTTGATAAACACAAAATTGAAAAAGTATGAAAATTTGAATGTTTTTTAAATGTGTCTAATAGTACCTTATGACTACAGAAAATGAGGATGAAATAAATTGTATTATGAAAACCAAGGGGCCCTTTTATGAAAATAGTGTTATGAATGAAACTATTAAACATCCTTTGTTCAAACCAAACTTTAATATTGAAAGTTTTTTTTTACTCATTTTAGATTTCTCAATATCCTTATTATTTAGTAAGCACAACTTTCCATGATTCACATGTGACCTAAAAATAGTGTCCAACATTTTTTGTGAATGAATGAAGGCAAGAACCCTAATTTAACTATGTGGCAAATGATGCCAAAGCTTTTGTGTGTTAAGGATGCTAAAAGTCCAATTACTTGTTTTCTATTTTTGTCTTTGTTTATTGTTTTGCAAGTTATTGTGGAGTGGCTTTGGTGAGCTAGTTTCGGTGATGGTGCAAAATCCTAGCTACTCAATTGACAATCTTTATGAGGAGTGTGAGTCACAATTCTTGGAGACAATTGGTGCTAAGCTTTCAAAGGAGTGAAGGGATGTGGACAATGAAAAATAATATGAAGCTGGCTAAAGAGGAGGAAGAAACAAGATTTTTCTTTTGGGAGTGGAGAAGCTAAGTTTCGATTCTACTAATTAGAAAGTGTGGAGTTTGTTTGGATTTTGATAATAATAAGTTGGGGATGGAAGTCCTTCTGGACTTCTTCTTCTCTTGAACTTGGTGCCTGATTTTTCGTTGTGCCAAGAACATCAGGAAGGAAATAGGAGGTCTAGTGTTTACATTTTAGGGACCAGATCAAAGGAAATGATGAAAGAGTCTAGGATTTCAAGAATGGTTGTAGTGGCAACCATCATCTTTGTCAGTTTTTGGGGTTTTGATGTGGATGTGTAATGTGGTTTATTCTAAGAAGAGAATACTTGCGATATAGTGGGAGTTCTAGGGATTTTGGAACAAGAGGATATTGTGAGGTGTAAATGATCACATTTACTTGCTCTGTTCATAATCTTTGTCCAACTTTTCAAAGAAACAACGTAATGATGTTAGGGTAGTATTTGTGGGGTTTTTGTTGTTGAAGGATGAATTGCCACATTCATCAACAACCAGTTGGCTCCTTGAGAGGAAATCAATAGAGGTCTGATCCCTTGAAATCCATAGAACTAAAATAACAAAGTTTGTTTGGCTGGAAGGATTTAGGATTAGAAATAATACATGTTGTAACTTTCTTTCTACTCTTTGGAAATTTCCAATAAATCTTGTTGAACTTGTATTCAAAATGTTAGGATATCCATCCCAAAATCATCTCCCCTTTTTTTTGGTATTAGAGTCGCACAATTCCAAAAGGTTGGAACATATGTGATTACTAAGGTACTTAGAAGATGAAATGTCCTAAAAATTAAGATGTTTGATTCCAATGAAGAGTAATTGGTTGTAGAGACTCAGGAAAATCATGAAAAACAAACCACTGTTAAGTTTGATGTCCCCAAAATTCAAAGAGCACCATGGATAAGAGCATTAATTATGCGTCAATTAGGATTCGATGTTGTTACCATTATAGGAGTGAGTCATGATGAAGCACAAACTAGAGACATTGTTGTGGAGTTAATGCACAACATGTTTTGTATTGGGGCACAGTTCTGGGTGAAAATGCAAGATGGAGCAAGAAGATGGGTTTCAAGTGCAAGATTTTAGAGATAATATCACTTTACTTCGTACCTTGTGTAGGGTATCGACACATAGATTAGAAAGACAAAAACAAATGCCATAAACAAGTGACATTTGGATTCCTTTTTCTCCTATTTCCCCAAATCATTTCGGTAGATTTTTCATTCCAAAAGTGGAGGATTTATTTCAAATTGAAGATCAAGTACTGAGGGTGGAGAACTTTGGAGCAAGATCCCATTTAATAAGTTGGAGAGTGTTTGATGATGACAACTTTGGAATACGATAGCAAATGGACTTTACAAATGAGCAAAATTTCACTCTTCTGCCATCTGTTGTTGTGATTTTAGATCCAATACAAAAAGGAGAACAATCCAATTTCCTTTCGTGATCAAGGATTGATAATCCTATCTTGAAGAGCTATACAAATATGTTAGAATAACATAGAAATCCAATATATATTATGAGCCACAAAATACAATCTGGCATTACTACTTTTGAGGAATTAGAATTCCATAGAGAACCTGTTGATACTCTCATTCAAAAATGTCATAGATTTGGTTGTTATTAGGATCATTGGTTTTGATCCTAATTGGTTGAAGTTGGGGACATAGCCATTAGCACATGGCATTCAAGATTCTGCACTCAGGCAACAATTTGGTTGAAGACAAGGACAGAATTTTATGGATGGCAAAGGAGCCGCATCCAAATTAATGAAGCAAGAAATAATGTAGGTTATAACATCAAGATTAACAACAACCTGGAGAAGGATGGGGGTAGAACAAGTTCATGCAACAAAAGACTAGCTATAGATAATTTTTTAGACAAGAAGGGCTGATTAAAATGACTACTCCCTAGGGCATGGACGAGTTATTCTGGGGACGAGATCATGAAGACATAAATGATTGGGCTGAAAGACTAACAATGGTGGCAGAAGTCCGAGATTTGAATGCTGATAAGTTATTTAAAATTGCCAAATTGAACCTAAGAGGGAGGGCCAAATAATGGTTCAAGAAATTGAACCCTGCACCTACTGATTGGACAGAGCTGCGTACCTAAATAATGTAGAAATATGGTAATATTAACATTAATGACATCTAGCTCAAAATGGATGCCATCAAACAAGAACCAAAGGAAAGAGTTCAAAAGTACTATGAAAGGTTGGATAAGTTTTTTCAACGAGGTCAAATACATGATGCAAAATAACGTTGCAAATTTCTAGCAAAATTAAGGCCAAAAATAAGAAAACTTTACGTTGTCAAAACCTACACTGATATTGAAGAAGTGGTTGTTGCTATTGCTAAAATTGAACAGGTATTGGGAGAACTTGAAGAGACCCCATATGAACCCATGAAGGAAGGATAGGATGAGACAACATCTGGAAAATCCACCAGAGATTGACAACTCCATGTTTTGAATGAAACTCTCATTAATTTCTTTGGGAAGGGGACTGATGGCAAGGTTGGACCCAATACAACATTTTCTACCACCACTAACAACCATTGCCAATTATGCTGCTCAAAAGAACACACAACCTCAGCATGCCCTAAACTTGCAAACACAAGGCCAAAATCTGCCAAGTGCTGAGGTGGGCACAAGATTGACAATTGTGGTCTGAAATGTTAATTCTATTTTGGATTAAGGCATATAGAAGATAGGCGTTGGAAAAAATCTGCAAAAGGTTTGTTTGCCACCAGAAATTTTCTTAAAGTTTTGGTTGATGATGAAAAGGCCACTCTTTCATAATTGAACCATATTTGTGGAGGGGATTAACATATCTTTTTTGGGTTGAGAATCCCAAAAAGGTGATTGCCTATAACTTCCAACCGAGTAGAAAAACAAGAAAAAATGATTATTGAAAAAAAACATAGGGGAGCAAACATGGGTGCTAAAGCAGCTATGAAATCTAAGATTTTATCTCATTTCATCAAAGGAAAAATCTCTTTAATTTCCATGGAAACCATTCTTATAATTCCAGGAGAATTGGAGTATTTGGAAGGATTGGTTAAATTAGCTAGAAGATGAAAAGATGTTGAAGGACAAAAAAATCAAATAGATGTGATTTCTGAATTTAACCCTATAAGAACAACATCAAAACATTCTTGAAAGGTTGTTCTATGAGGATGATGAATATGTTAATTGGATAAAATGTGCAACTATAAAAGAAGATGCTCACCCTAAACCTTAAATACCTCTTAGAATGCTAAACCCTAAACCTTAAACCCACAAAGGAGAGTTGGGGCAATGTTCTGTAGGAGAGCATTCTATTGACACCCAAGGACCTCCTTGCCACATGACTCCTAGACGACTATCTTATTAGGAGGAAATTGAAGTGAATCAACAAATACAAGCATTAATGGATTTGGGGTAGATGCGTAAAAGTGCATCAAAGTATGCTTGTAAGGTGATTTTGCCAATGAAAAAAGATGGTTGCTAAAAATTTTGTGGAGATTACTGCCTAGAAAATTTTCAAAAAAGGCAAGATTCTTTTCCCATGCCCCTGATTGAAGATGTTTGGAATCAATTAGGGCACTCCCAATGGTTTTCAGCACCTAATTTGCAGTCAGGGTTCTAACAAATTCCAATGGCTCTTGATGATGTGAAGAAAACAACAATAATCACCAAGTTAAGTTTATATGAGTGGCATGTTATGCCATTCGGATTGAAAAACACCACTGGTACATTTTCACAAACCATGGTTAACATATTCAAAAAATGGACCACCCAATTTTTTAAGGTGTTTATTGACAATGTTAATATACACAATGGAACATGGAGTGAACATTTATGTCACATCTAACTAGTTCTTTAGAAACTAACAAAGGTTAATTTCAAATTAAACCCTGGCAAATGTTGTTTTGGGTCCAAAAGTATTACATTTTTGGGACATATTGTGGATTTCAACTTGATCCCAGGAAGATAGCAACAATCCAAAATTTTCCCACACCCAATACAATCACAAATGTCAAGGCATTTTTGGGATTGATAGGGTATTATAAGAGGTTCATTGTTGGATATGTGAAAATTGCAAAACCACTATTTACCTTAACCAAGAAAGAATGTAAGTTTCTTTGGACACCCATATGCCAGGCAACTTTTGTTGCATTAAAAAGAAGGCTTGTAGAAACACCTATCCTGGTTAGACCTGATTTCAACAAACCATTTATCTTGGATGTTGATTGGTCAATAAAGGGTGTACGAGCTATATTATCATAGAAATTTGGAAGGCAAGAGCAAGTCATTGCTTATGCAAGCAAGGGTTTATCTCTAGTACAACACCGTTTTCATCCTATGGAGGGTGAGTGTTATGTTTTCATTTGGGGCATAATGTATTTCAAGCAATATCTTCACCAAACCCCATTTCTATTACGCACAAACCACAAACCTTTTGGAGTGGTTAGCTATTGTTTCAGATGCGTATGGTAAAAGAGGACGTTAAATAGCAATGTTGCAAGATTTTCAGTTCAAGAACATTCACAGTGCAAGAAGCCAACATTTGAATGTCAATGCATTAAGCCAGAATCCTATTGGCTTTATGGAAGAGGATGAGGATTTTGGAAGTGATGTGTTAGAACAGGAAGACCAACTAGGAGTCACACCATTACCTGTGAAAAGTAATTTTATTAATGAGGTTATCATCAATTTATTTACTTTGTAGCACACTGACCAAGAAATGAATGATGCTGAAGCACATCATGCTAGGAGTGAATGTGGTGGACAAAATACAGATTCATTTTCAGAAGAAGAACTACTTCCAATGAATCATATGGAATATAGAAGGATGGTTGTTGAAGCTCAAACATGGTAGATCAAGCTAGAGACAAACAAAAGGGCAAAAATGTGGAAACAATGGGACGATGTGAAGATGATTAGTCAAAACAAATGGATATATGGGAAGACAATATGTCAATGGTATTGCTCACTAGTGGACATCTGGAAATTGGACTCTATGACACTGCCAACATAAAGAAGGCTAAAAAGTAGGTAATGAAATACCATTGGTCAAAAGATGCCTTGTTTTCCCAAAACCTAGTGGTACCTAGGCCAGCAAAACATAGAATTTTGATTGAAAAATTACATGAGGAAATTGGACACTTTGGGGAAATGTGGACACTTGCTGAGGTAAAGAAAGGGTTCTTTTTGGCATGATAGGACCGAATCTATCAAGAAATTCATCAAGATTTGTGAAAAATGTTAATTAGCCAAGCAATCTGGAAACATGAGATCTGGCATTGAAGAGATGAAGAGTATTCCTATATGTGATTTGTTTTATCGTGTTACAATGGACATTGCTGGACCATTACCAGAAACAACTAATGGCAATAAATATGTGTTTGTAGCTATCAACCATTATTTTAAATGGTGTGATACACGGCCTATCAAGGAACATGATGCCTTCACTACTGCTAAGTTTCTGGAAGATGAGGTTATGTGCAGGTATGGAATGCCTAAGTACATTTTGACAAATAATAGCAGTGAATGGATGAAGGAATTCACTGAAATCTATCATAATTATGGCATCATGCATCACTTTACAACCCCTGCCTGGCCTCAATGTAATGGCATGGTTGAATGTTTAATAAAAACCATTAAACACGGACTCATGATTATGGCAGCTACCAACATACAAGATTGGGATTCACTACTACCACAAATATTCTTTGGATATTGGTGTGGCATCTAAGCCAACATGAAATACTTTGCCTTCATGGTGCTCACTGGTAGTACACCTAGACTCACCATTGATAACAGTTTTAGTGGCTTATGTGATGTATTTGATGAATAGGCAAGTCTTGAAGTCTTGGCAAATCATATGATTCTTAAAATGCAATTGATTGCAAATGTGCACAAATCTCTGATTGAGAATGTGGAGCATGCTCAAAGGAAATAGAAAAATGTATATGTTGCCAGAAAGGGGCTTCAAACCTTTGAAGGCTTTGCAAAAAATAGCAAGGTCAAGATGCATAGACCTGGGAAGAAGAGATTGTTGTTTAGTAACTGGGAGGGACCCTACATCTTTATTGATTACAAAGATGGGAAGGGATCTCAAGAACTAGACCATGGTAGCAAATATGCATTCTCAAATATCTCAAGGGGCACTGTTGGGAATGGTCCAGAAGGGATTTGCAATTATATCTGGTTGTAGATTGATGTTTGATCTATGAGGACATAGATTTGTTTGGAAGTGGTGACACTTGTGACCTAAAAGCAATGTCCAACATTTACTATGGATGAATGAAAGCAAGAACCTTAATTCAACTATGTGGCAAAGATGCTGAAGCTTTTGTGCATCAAGGACGCCAAAAGTTCAATTACTTGTTTTTTGTTTTTGGCTTTGTTTGTTGTTTTGCAAGTTATTGTGGAATGGCTTTAATGAGCTGGTTCCGATGATGGAACGGGATCTTGGTTGTTTAATTGACAATCTTTATGAGGAGTGTGAGTCACAATTCTTGGAAAAAATTGGTGGTGAGCTTTCAAAGGAGCAAAAAGATGTGGACAATGAAAAATTATATGAAGCTAGTTGAAGAAGAGGAAGAATCATGATTTTTCTTTTGGGAGTAGGAAAAGCTAAATTTCGATTCTATTAGTTAGGAAGTGTGGGGTTTGTTTGGATTTTGATAGTAATAAATTGGGGATGGAAGTCCCTCTAGACTCCTTCTCTTGAACATGACACCTGATTTTCCACTGTGCCAAGAGCGTCAAGAAGGAAATAGAAGGTCTAGCCTTTGCATTTTAAGGACATGATCAAAGGAAATGATGAAATAGCCTAGGATTTCAAGAACAATTATAGTGGCAGCCATCATCTTTGTCAATTTTTGGGGTTTCGATGTGAATGTGTAATGTGGTCTATTCTAAGAAGAGAGTACTTATGATATAATGGGAGCTTTGGAGATTTTGGAACAAGAGGATACCGTGAAGTGTAAACGATCACATCTACTTGTTCTATTCATAGTTTTTATCCAACTTTTGAAAGAAACAACATAATGATGTTGGGGTAGCATTTGTGGGATTTTTGTTGTTGAAAGATGAGATGGTACACTCATCAACAACTAGTTGGCTCCTTGAGAGGAAATCAAAAGAGGTCCAATCCCTTGAGGTCCATAGAACTAAAATAACAAAGTTTGTTTGGTTGAAAGGATTTGGGTTTACAAACAATACCTATTGTAATTTTCTTTTTGCTCTTTGGAAATTTCCAATAAATCTTGTTGAACTTGTATTCAAAATGTTAGGGATTTCCATCCCAAAATCATCTCCCCTTCTTTTTGGTGACATATATGTCATTAAAAAGGGCACCACATAGACAAATGTAACAAGAATTGTAGAAAAGTTGATGTTTTAACATCAATTTTGGCTTGTTTGAGCTCATCTACACCCAAAGCAAAAAGAGAAATTTTTAAAAAAAAAAGATGGGTGTTGGTTTTAGGGGACATTACCTTGAGGCTTGTTTCATGTGTAATCACATTAAAGACCAAGATATATAGTTGGTTAACTCTCTTCTCAAACGATCTCTGGACCTTTCTAGACCCTCAATATTATGAGGAATGGGGGGATCATCACGGTGTGAACTGCTTTATACAAATTGTTAGGTAGAGTTTTTTTCCCCTTCCAAAATGCACATTAACATTTCAACGTGAAAATCCCCTTAACTACACAATAAGTTATGAAGCAAACAACAACAATTGAAAGTATCTGACAAAAACGTGACATGCAAATCAAACTTCCCTAATAACTTTCTGAATTTTTTTTTTATATGCCATAGGAGTTTTCAACAACAGACCTACTGTGCTTTTGTACAACAATTCCAAGATGGTATGTTGTCCATCCTCCTTATAAGGAGTCATGATCCAGGATATTAATGGGTAACCTTTGTCCCCAAGTAAGCATGGGGGGAATTCATTTACATTTTTGTTGTGATGAAAAAGACCTTGATATTGTGCATGTCGATACGACGAAAACCATCTTAAAACTCTAAAGTCATTCAAACTACCTAAAAGACCAACAAACAAGTCAATGAACTCTTTTTTTGGAATCAACAATGGCTTGAGCAACAATGTTACGCCCACTTGTTTCATGATGGTAGTAATCCTTGGCAAATGGTGTCGAAGGTTTGGCAATGAAAACATGTGTGCCATTGATGGCACCTTGCACTGAAGGTAATCCACACCAATCCTAAAAATCTATCATGATAGTTTACATATCATCTCCTTTTGGCCAAGAAATCAAACCCTTGAAAATCTTGTTGATAACATAGATAACCTCATGAAAAACAAAATAACCAATGGATTTTCCCATAGCAAACAACTTTGAACATATCAAAAAATTAGCACCATATGCCAATTTGTAAATTGAGCAGGCCACTCTAATCTCAACTATAATTGAACTTCGATAGTTTATGTCTTACTTTGCTATTAGAGGTATCAATTGATTAGCAATCTCAAACAAGGTCTTCTTGTTCATTTTAAAATTCTGCACCCAACGTTCATCATCATACTATGTTAATAAAAACCTTGAAAACCAAACAGTAGATCTAGGTTTCACCCAATGCCCCAAGTCAGATGACATACATACAAGACTTGTCATGTGAAATTGATGGAAAATTACAAGAGCCAACACATAAGCTCGAGTTGTTTCTTGGTGAACTCTATCTAAAATTGGAAACGAGTTACTGTTTTCTTCAATTATTATATGTTGAATGAGCTTGATTATGAAAACAAAACATGATATAATAACAACATTGCTGATTTGTGCATCCCCCATCTTGAGGTGGGCACAATAAACAAATGCAACAAGTAGGATTATCAAGAAAAAGATTTAGCAAGCAACTTGAGAGATTGAAAAAAAAAACTTAGCTTTGCAATTAAGAAAGCAAGAAGTTTGGACATTTGATGCACACAACAACAAACAACAACTTCAAAAGCTCGAAAAGATGAGGCACACAACAATAACCAACAACTTTAGCCAAAGCTCACAAAAGTGAAGCACACACTAGCAACCACCAACTTTAGGAGCTTAAAAAGGTGAGGTGCACAAGTGCAACCAACAACTTTAGGAAGAATTCCAAGAGATGAAACATACAACAATAACCAACAACTTCGAGAGCTCAAAGAGATGAAGTGCACAACAACAACCAACAACTTCAGGAGTTCAAATAATGAGGTGCACAATAGCAACCAACAACTTTAGGAATTGGAGATGAGGCACACAACAACAACCAGCATTGTCAAGAACTCAAAGATATGAAACGCACAACAACTTGAAGCAACAAAGGAGCTTGAATAGGTGAAATGCACAACAAAAAAGAAAAGAAAAACTTAAAAAGAAAAAGCAAAGAAAAAGAGAAAAGGAAAGATGGCGAGGTGACGGCAAGACATTACCAAAAGAAGAAGATGATAACAACTTTTTAGGTTTTCGTCTTTTTGGTGTGAATGGCCAGAAAAACTAGGGTATCAAAAGAAAAGTTGCCACGTAACATTGCCCCTAGTCTGAAATATGGTCTTATTTTCTTCACCTTATTAGAGAAATGATTACTTACATTAAAGTAAAAAAAGTGAAAATTGATTAACAACTATACTGTTGTTAAGGGGTTTTTAACAATGTTTCTTAACACTAGGTCTAAATGGTGCCTTAATGGGACAAGTTTTGCTTTTATCAAATTATTTAACTGAGCTAGTAAAGCAACTTGATAACTTTAGAAGTCATTGGTAGTAGATTTATATATTATTTCAATTAATTTACTAACTAATTTAGCTAGTTCTTAGAAAGTGACAATTGGAAAATCAAACTAATTAGTTTTAGCTTGTTCTAAAAATTAGTAATTGGCCAACTAGCTATGACTAAAAGTAAAACCTAGAAGGTCATATTTGGAAAATTTTAGCTAATTTATAAGAAAAAAAAGATGGTGGAAAATTTGGAGGATAAGGGAAAAAGAGGGGGGTCATTTCTTAATCTCTCCCTAGGTTTTTATTTTTTTGTTTTTTAGTCCTCTTTGCCACAATGGAAAGGTTGTTTGTTCTTTTGTAGTTGGAGCTTTGGAAATAATGAATGACTTGGGTTTTGTGTGGAGGATCTAAAGGGTGTTTTATGTGTGTGTACATGGTTGATTTGTGTGGAAACATGAAGGATGAAATTGAAGCAAAAGTTTGATCTTTAAAATGGCAAGGGATAAAAAATAAAAAAACAAATTGAAGGTTAAACAATGAGCAAGTTATGACAAAACTTGGGACCAAAGGTTTTCAACACTTTCCCCAACCATTGTTATTTTATGCATTTGCTTCAAAGTACAAGTGACAAGGTGAAAAAACAAGTCAAAGCTCAAAACTTAAACACTTGCTAAAAGGCAACACACTAGGTTAAAGCATATTTTTAGAACTCTCCCCCATCATTGTTACTTCATGCAATTGCCTTAGGATATAAACAAATAGGTGAAAAAATAAAGTTAAAACTTGAAGTTTTAACACTTGGTGAAAAACAACATAATGCATACAACCAATTTCCTAAACTCGCAGCCACACTTGCTGCTTCATGCAATTGCTTCAAAGTGCAAATGAAAAGGAAAAGAGACATGAAACAATGAAAAAACCCAAAATACAAGGAGGAAAAACATTAAAGGATTTGAAGTTTAAGCATTTGGTGTATGGTAACAAAATTTAAGATTAAGGTTTTTGATAATTCTCTCCCACCCATTTTGCTTCACAAAGGGTTTGACAACTATAGATCCAACATGGTAGATGCAAGCTATAATGGACTTTTGTGACAAAATGGTGTTTTTTCCCTGGGTACCTTTTATTCAAATGCATATGGTGATAAATATATCCTTAGATTTATTAATTGGGACTCGGATCTAAACTAACATCTTCATTATGAAAAGAATTGTGTGGTTATTTTTTGATAAAAAAATCATTTGTTAGTAATAATGAACTTTTGAAATCGAAAAATATGGACTGGTCATTTAACTGAAACATCACAAAATGGAAAAAATTATATTGATTCACATTCAAAATTTGTTATTATGACTCAATATGTAATGTAATACAAGATGATAAATTCATATGAGAAATTTTTTTTTTGAAAACCTTAACCATTTAATATTTAGGGACTTTTGAATGGTTAAAATTTGACCATATTTTCATAAGTCCATATGAGTTGCAATTTTTGTTTGTTTTTCAATTCTTTTGTCCCAAAAGCATTTTTTAAAAATTTTTAGATGGGGCTTATTTCCTTGGACTTTGTGGGTTTTCCTTTTGAAACTTTCAAATTAAAAAATGACATCAACTACAATAAATACAAGTTTTCACATATATTTGGGAAGGTTTTTAGGTGATTGAACGTGTATTATTCAAAGATTAGAATAATAATATTTTTAAAGTAACAACCATGTCCATTTGAATCATTTAAAAAAAAATTGTATGAACTTATAGGGAGGGTATTTTTTGCCGCTATTGACCCATTATACCATGCATTCACTCAACACCTAAAATATTTAAGACCATAATGCAAACTATAAGAAATATGAAAATTTTAATAAACATATGAAAACTTACACTAATTCAAATTCTTTTCAAGCAAGAAATTTGTTTCTTTTAATAAACATGTTGCCAAAATTTTCCCATTTCTTTTGGGGAAAATGTCACCACAAATTTATCTATTGGCTATTCTTTTAATGGTCATGTACAAAATTGTTACCAATTAAGTCAAAATCTATTTAGAAAGGCTTGCCATTGTTGCTACATTACAAATTTCAAATAAAACATTGACTAGGATTGTTAAAGTTCATGTTTATATGCATGGTTAATGATGAAGGCCATGAAAACATGATTAATTGCAGCAAAATCCCATTTTGGCATCTCAAATGTTAAACATGCTCAAAATGTAAGAAAAAATAAAATGGTGAGTATATTTTGTTGTTTTTTTAAAAATTCATAAATCTTCTTTTCACATCATAATCAAAGCCAAGTTTATTTGCTATAGGTGTTTTTGGTGGTACCCTTTGGTGACACCTTTATTTTGGATTTTTGACAATACATGAATGTATGTTTCTAAATCACTTGGGAAATTTTTGAATATTATGAAAGATGAACTTTTCACACATGCACACATGTGCAATATGTCCACCTCAAACATCAATTGGTGTCCACATCTTTGATTAACATGATGACCAATGGTTTTTTTTTAAAAATTGAGATTCTAAATAGGTGGATTTTATGAAGCTAAATTTTGTGCATATTTGGCAATATTGCAAATGTTCAAGGTGCATGTAGCCTATGGTGATATAAAAACTTCAATAAATTAAAATTTGGTTATGTGTAAGAGAAACATTTCATGTAAATAGTTGGCAAAATATTCAACTTTACAATATCAAAATCTAGCAAATGTTACAAAATTTAAATAGATCATATGGCTACACAATCTCTTAACTATCCAACAATTGGCAATGCACCTAATTGGGCCATAAAAATCTCCTAGACATATATGTGCATTGTGATGTGCATTGCCTTGAAGTTTGGTCATTGTTGGTGACTTTATCACAATTAAAGTTAAGAAACATATATGCACTCAATGTTCATTGAATAATGAATAAGTCTTAACAAACATAACACACACACAAACAATGATAATGTACACATAACACATAACAAACATAACACACACAAAAACAATGATAATGTACACATAACACATAACAAACAAAACACACACACACACATGATAAGCAACACATACACAATTTGAATAGGAGGCACAAATAAAGAATTAATGAATCAAAGGAAGACATACAAATTAAGGCAAACAAAGAATAAAAGGAAAAAAAACATAGGTAGATAGATAATCAAAAGAAGATAGACAAAAGAAGGTGGAAAATCAAAGGAAACATATATAGGGAAGGTAAAGTAGAGAAGTAAGAAAGAAACTAATTATTAAAAAACACGAAAAAAAAAAAAAACTGAGTTTGATAAAAAAAGAAAAACCATAAATATTATGGACAAACTTAAAGAAAAAAAACGTAAACAGATTCAAGAAAAAAGATAAAGGAATTTGATTAACTCACAATTTACAAGATTGACCCAACAAATTGCAAGATTGACACGAATAACACAATGTTGACCTCTCACACACACACACACACACACACACACATGTATACATGACAATGGACACACAAACACATAAACAAACCACACACATGCACAAAAAGACATGGCATTGAACAATCATGACCTAACTTCTTGAATCCTAGTGGAAAAAATGACCTAGCTTTGACCATTAGATGTCATCATTGAAATAATGGCCCATGGATAGTGGGAGTGGAATGATGAATTGAACCCAAATCCCAACTATGGAATCTAATCCAACATTTGCTTAGGTTTTTGCTCCTTCCATTCATCAAAGCATGCATCATATGGGAAAGTATTCAAATTATAAAACATTTGAAAATATATTCCCATAAGGGTGCATTCATAGCTAGTAAAAGGAGCCAAAGCAATTGTCAAATGTAGTGTGATATTATACCATGTCTACTTTGAAAGAAAAGTTTGTGTATTTTGTTTATTCAAATTATTATTTCTTTTTGCAATTATATTTATTTGCTAATGATCTTGATCTTCCACAAATTTAAAGTCATTTCATTAAGTTTTGAAAATCCTTTCATGCACATAAAGCACTTAAAATGTAGTCGTCAAATAGTGCTTTTAAATTTGAATGTCCTTTTTGTTTATCAAATGTGCACCATTCATTCTCAAAATTTGAGAGGAGATTCATACTTAGGATTTAAAGTGCAAAAGGAATTGAGATTAATAAAAAAAATATTTGTTACAAATATCTACACATTTGGTTCAAATGTGTTTTTAGCCCTCTAAATTACAAATTTTGATTATGTGTTTTTAACAAAAGTTGTTCATTTGTACATGGTGAAGGGCATGGATACGTTTTATGGAGGTAAAAATATTGATTAAATAGTTTATTTCATTGATTTCTATCATGTTGTCTTGAAAAATGCATAAATTATGTTCAATTTTCAACTTCAGTATGTTTTTTAAATGATTTTATGTGATAAATTTCTTCCAAATAATGTAAAGTTCAATTCAATATACAATTTTCGGACGTGTAGTTTATCTTGGAGATGTAATCATTTCTTATATTCAAAGGATAATCATTTTTTCTACAGATTTTATTTTTTGTACTTGAAATTCATTAATGTATATAAGTAGATAACATTGCCAAAAGTTGGGTGGAAATTTTTATATATTTCAAAATGAATGGCGTAGAATGTGATTAAACTTGGTCATTACAAAACATTAAGTCCATGGCGCCCTTGGCTCCTTTTATTGTGATTACACCCACAATGGTTTATAGGCATTCATTGAGGGGGTTCCTCAATTTAAATTTTATAAAATAAAGGGTGAAATTTTTTCATTCATCCTTCATTGACACAACACTTGTATTACATCAATTTCAACCAATTTGAAAAACTTGGTGAAAAAATATTGTAAAATATGAAAAGCCTTTAAAGTGCACCAAAGCTAAGTTAAGGGATTAAAATGAAATGTTGCCTGCATAATAGTAGCAATAGTAACAACATTATATGGTGATAATAAAAGCATTGGATTACGTGTTAATAACATTTATAAATAAAATAAATGGGTAGATTTTGGTTGTAGTTTGAGGTAGACTTGCTTTTGAAGTTTTGACAAGTTCCAAATGTCATGAGCAAAACAATAATGTGCCTTCATTAATGTTAGATGTTGATTGAAATTCTCCTTGGCATCACCTTGAAGCCAATATTACAAATGACAAAAGCCCGTAACATACATCAAATGGGATGTTGGAAACCTTGCGATCGATTCTTGAATGAGAGATTTAGCTATAGCTACCAGGAATGTCACAATTTAAAATTAGTTCACATAAACAAAAATAGACAAAAACAAAAGAAAAATAAATAAATAAGGGAAAATTTTAAAGAAAAAAATTTAACATAGATGGAAAATCGAATTGACTTTTGAGGTCTAAAAATGTTGCAACAAGATTAGTTTTTTATTTTGCAATAATATTTTTTAAATGCATAAAATTCTATTACTCATGGATATTTTTTATTAGATCTATTCATATTTTCAAAGCAATTGCAAAGTTTGATTCAGGTTAAAGAATATGAGATTAAAGGAAAAAAACAGAAATGGACATTGGACAAGGAAACAAAGATATGATAAGGTTTGGAAAAAACATAGAAAGACCAAAGGAAAAAGAAACAAAGATACAACAAACAAAAAAACACAAAATATTGAAACATTAAAAAACTGGGAGATTAAAAAAAAACCTAATGTTGATGATTTTGCATTCTCTACTAGATTACTGAAGACCTCCTAAATCACTTAAACCTTTTCATCAATGGCATTTACACATGTAACCCAAAATGTATAATTCGATGAATTAAAGGATAAATACTCACCACTAAGCATGTTGAGGTCTAGTGAAGTGGCCTTCCATTTCAAATGCAATGTTATGATTGCAAGCAATCAAACCTCAAAGATCTTTGAAGATGTTGAAGACATTTTGTTCCCAAATCCACATAGTGAGAGTATAATTAACCTTGGTAAATCTTGATGGCTGTAACATAATTGTATACAAATACTACTCTCTTGTGTGCAAACTTGATCAATGCATGGACAAATTTAAACATGGGAAAAACAAGAAAGAAAGATAACAAATTTTTGTGACAAAGAAGCTTGAAATTCACTTTAGTAGACATGATTGATGGATTATCTTCAACCATCTTTGCCACTAATGGCATATACATTGCCATCGCCCTTTTTGTTAATTGGAGCATGTTGATCCAACATGTTTTGACATTACACAAAATCTTGCTCCCCTTTGCCTTCATCAAATTTGCAAGTTTCAAAAACTCCATTTGCATTTTTGGGTTATGAGAGAAGAATGAATACACATGGATTACAATAAATCTTCAATAGATTTCATAATAAAAATTTGAAGCAAAGTTTGCACAACTAGATTTGTATGATGTGCCATGCAATGAATAACTTCCCAATGGGGAAAATATTTATCTTGCATTTGATGAATAATACCATTGCGCACCCTCGGAAAACATTCATGCAATTGACCCCAAAAGACATTAGATTTGCAACCACATGTGCATTATTTGCTTTCACTCAAACTTGTTTCAAATGATGGGACTAGTTTAGGTTTAAAAGGGATCATAAAGGGAAAAAAATTATTGGGATTCCTATTGTAGTTGAAGAAACTAGACAACACATTATCCTTTTTTCATGTAAATGTTGGTGCCACACCTTACAACAAAAAATTCATACAATAAAAAATAAATGCAAAGGGGAGGTAGGTAGAGAAACACAAACATGGCAAGTTTGTGGGTGTCCATTGTCAACCTATGCACATAACTACAGCCTCTAAGGTTGTGTCAAAAGTAAAAGGCGTTGCCAAATTGTGAAAAAAACCCTTATGTTCCAAAAGTTATTGACCTCAAGAATTACCAAAATGCAAGTTTTTTAAAAAATGCAAGTGTGGAATTTGACAAAGAATGCAATGTATATATTGACAAAGATGGGTGAATGCATAGTACAATGGTTCAGTAATGGTAGAAAATACATTCTTTATAAGTCCATACAAGATGCTTTAAAATGATTCAAATGGACATGGTTGTTACTTTTAAAATTATTATTATTCTAATATTTGAATCATACATTTTCAATCACCTATAAACCTTCCCAAATCTATGTGAAAACTTGTATTTAATGTAGTTGATGGATAAAATCACAGTCAAAGGAACCACCCAAGTGAGTGGACACTTCTTAAAACTGCATTTTTATATGTTTGAAAGATCACAAAAGAAGCATAATAGTTTGGATTATCATAAAAAAATTTGGAATATTTTCCATTAATTGCAAAGTTTACATGCTCAAAGCTTGGCACAAATCAAAAATGTTTTTGCATGTTCAAAGCACTCAAACCTTAAGAAAAGACAATCCTTGATTTTTTCAAATGTATTTTTGACCTTGAAAATTATGGATTTTGAAAGTGTGGTTTTAACAAGAGTTGTTCATATATATAAAATAGAAGGCATGAACGCATAATATACATGATATAAAATCAATTTATAGTCAAAATGTATTTATATCTAATATGTAGTGTTAAATGGGGTATGCGAAATATAAAATTTTAAGTTATAAATCAATGCAAGAATGACACATGTCATATGTAGTCCTTGGAAAAGGACTTTTACCTTGGTGCTCGTAGCTCCTTTGACCATAATTTCACCCTAGTGTCATTTTTTAATTTGATAGTCCAAAAAAGAAAACCCACAAAATTCAAAGGAATAATGCCCCATTTAAAAGTTTCAAAAAATATGTTTTTGGGATAAAAAGAATTGAAAAACAAAAAAAAATGCAACTCATATGGATTTATGAAAATATGGTCAAATTTTATCCATTCAAAAGTCCCTAACTATTAAACGGTTAAGGTTTTCAAAAAAAAGATTTCTCATATGAGTTTATCTTCTTATATTACATTATATATTGAGTCCCAATAACAAATTTGGAATGTGAATCAATATAAAAAATTTCATTTTGTGATGTTCTAGTCAAACGACCAGTCCATATTTTTTAACTTCAAAAGTCCATTACTACTAACAAATGATTTTTATTAATAAATAACCACACAATTCGCTTCATAATGAAGTTGTTGGTTTAGAATCTGAATCCCAATTAATAGATCTAAGGATATATTAATCACCATATGCATTTGAATAAAGGGTACCCAAGGAAAAAACATTGTTTCATCACAAAAGTGAGCCATCGTAACTTGCATCTACCCAAATATAAAAAGAAAATAAACTTGATCAAGGCTTGAGCAAAAACACATAGATGATAACAAAATTATAAACACCTTAAACCTTAAACTTCTTGAGCCCATCACACAAAAACTTGTTGGAACTAGAAGTGGCAAAACCATCCTAGTAATGAGTGCAACAAATGGCAATGATGCCATGAATGCTACAAAAAGTTGTTGGCGATCAACCCAAATTGAACATTGTATGTTGCTAATTAACCTAGATCTAACAACCTTTCAAATCACAATTTGACAATTGGGATACTTTACAACATGATTATAGTAAACAAAATATATTACGAAATGTGTACAAAATGGTGGTCCAAATCAACAACATTACCATAGTCTAAGAATTTTCCTTCATTTTTATTGGATTTCTTGTGTATCAATTTCAAAAGAAATAATTGCCAATAAAAAAGGGTTGATGATGACCCAAAGTTTCCAAGAAATTTCAAAAAGATTGAACTAAAATCTAATTGTTATGAATGAATAAGAAATCTTTTTTAACCATCTACTATCTATCACAAGAAAAACTTTCTTAACCATCCACTATCTATAGGTCCTTGATGCAATTTTTGAATTGGCAAATAAATGTCTTGTTGTTGGAATTGGAAACCTTCACAATGACCATTACTTCATTAGTAAAAAACTTTTTTTTTTCCAACCATATTTCCAACTCCTGTTCAACTATAATTCCTAGTTGAAAACAACAAACTTAATTGGAAATTTCTATTTGCAATTGAAAACCATGGCAATCGACAAGTACAAGTTGAAAGCAACATTCTAGTTGAAAACCTTAACCACATGTCAAAACACCACATCAATTGCCATTTCAAAACATTTTAGTTGTGTATAACATCAACTGTTATAGTTGAAAATTATTTTCAACTTGAACAATAGGGTGGATGAACTTCATCTAATGACATTTCTTGACATCATCAATTTTTTATTTCAATATTAAAATAAAAATTAAATTTATATGAATTTCCAATTTAATAATGGAAGATATTTTGACATGTGGATATAAACTTTATATCTAACTAGGTTTAGGTACCTACCTACCTACTTGATTAAATTTAGGTACCTATGTAGGTAGGTAGGTAAATATTTATCTATCTACCTAAGCTTGGTTAAGTAGGTAGCTAAACTACCTACCCATCAAAACCTATTTACTAAATAAGCTAATTTAGGATAATCCTATTTTATTTTTGGTTTAACCTTTAAGGTCAAACCATTTTGATTGGCTCATCCCAACTACCATTTGTTTTGTAAAAATGGTTGGATCTACTTAAATAGTTTACAAACTTGGAACATATGACAAAAAATATGGGACAAACATTTTAGTTACATCTTAGTTGCAACTACTAGGATAAATATGTTGATAACTTAACGACAAAGACTTATAAATCATTGTACATTGCTATGTTGCTTTTAAAGCTCCAAAACATTTTGTAAACCTTAACTTGACACATTTAGTGCAACAAAAATCACTCAAATTGATGGAAAAATGACCAAGATATGCCTTCTCCAAGTGAGGGGGGTCATGGGCATGTGGGTTGGCACATATGACTAGTTTGCATTTTGTAACTTAAAAGGTCTTTGAACATCATTCTATTGTCTTTGAACTTCAGAAACGGTTTGTAAAACTACAAAAATCACTCAAATCAATGAAAGAATGACCAAGATATGCCTTCTCCAAGTGAAAGGGGTCATGAGCATGTGGGTTGGCACATATGACCAATTTGCATTTTGTAGCTTAAAAGGTCTTTGAACGTCATTCTATTGTCTTTGCACTTCCAAAAGTTTTTGTAAAACTTTAGATGTTGCATCCAATGCAACAAAATGGGAAGGCTCAGCATACACTCATGAACAATTCAATTTTTTTTCTTTTGGTGGGGTGGGGACAGGGACTTTTTTTTTCCCCTGGTTCTTGAACTGTTCCCGTCATGTTCCCATCAAGTTCTCAAAGTGTTCCCAGATGCATTCCCAACTTTGTTCCCAATAGCACCTGGGTTTTATGCCATATAGTTTGTCCAAAGTTGAACTCCCCTTAATATAAACTAACAGGGTAAAATCCAGGGGTGCACATTTGATTTTCTTTTGCAACTGGGGGTCCAAAGAGGTGCTTCTACAGGGAGAATGCCCAATGTTCCAAAAACAATTGCTGACGGGTCACTAAAATAAGGCTCCTTTAAAAACTAAAAAAGAAGTTGTGAGGGCAGACATGATCTAATTACTATGAATGAGACTATGACAAGTCACAAAAGACAAACAGTCATTTTAATCAGTCATTTTGATGCATGGTGTTTAAAGATTAAGGGTGTGTACACTCTACCAAAAGCTTTTTGGAAAATAGTGGAAAAAAAAACATTTTCAGGTTTTTTCGTCATCAAGTGTCAGAAATTTTAAATAAAAATCACTAGATTTTTGTGTTCTGTTCCAATAAGGTAGCAAACAATATAAAAGGATTTTTTAATTTTAAAATTTTCATTTAATTTTGGCAGCCAGATTTAGATTTATGTGTTCTAGATGATCACCTCTTCAACTCAATCATTTTTTTAAAAACAACAAGGGAAATCATCAATTATAAGGGGATCCTCTCTGCAGCTAATGTCATGTTGATTATCCACATTCTCGGAAGTTATCAGGTAGGCACATGAGTTTCTTCCTCTCCTCTTTCTTCCTGACTTATTTCAACAATTCTCTTCTTATTTCTGTGCGTATTTATATATATGTTCACATGTTCCCATAGAGGAAAGAAAAAGAGAACCTGTTTACTTGCATGGAGCTTCCTGTACTCATGGGTTCTTCTCTGGAGGTTGGGAAACATCCTCAGTCAGGCTCACGTTCTAGAGTGGTCCACAGTCGGGAGAACCCACTTGTATAGAACCTCCCCTACAGTTATAACTTCAAAACATGCCTTTTATGATTTGTCCTATTTGACTACAATGAAAAAATCAATTAAAAAATACCTATAGTAATAAAACCAGTCATAAAAGACATTTTAAACTTTGAATTCAAACTATATATGGTACAACCCAGTGCTGGTCTGGTTGCTCCTGCCTAGAATTGACCAGTGTTGTATGGGTAGATAGGTATTACCTTTTGAACACACCAGAGAGGTCCCCATATTATGTTTTTTTCTCCATTGGTGGCAGGTACTGATATTGGGTACTCTTTTAAAACTTCACTAGACTGCTTGTTTTCTTATGCTTCAAACTCACCTTGTTAGGATCATGAAGCACATTGAGAAGAAAACAACTAACCAAAAGAACATCACCGAAAGCATCTCCACCACCGTTGTTGCCACCATGTCACCAGTCACCATCACCGTTGTCCACTGTGCATAAGCACAAACCACAAAACATACCCACAAAAAGAAAACAAAAAAAATAAACTTAGAAACAACACAAAAACCAGGAAGGCCATGAGCGTAACGAAGACCAAGAAGATGATGGTTGAATATACAACTTACTTTGTATGTTTTTGTTTGCTAAAGTTGAGCCAAGGCACTTGAAAACCATGATTTAGCTTGAAGTCCAATGAAAGCCACACAAAAATGAGCAATGAATAAGAGAACTTGAGCTGAATGAGAGCTTGAAAGCTTTCTTCAAAACTCCAAACTCTAACAAACTCCCTAAACCCGAAAACCAACGAATGTTTTCCACTTTTTTTCACAAAAACAATAAACACTAAAATTGAAACCATATCTAAAATCCAATTTAAAAAATAAAATCAGTCCGATTTCAATTACTCAAATGCAAAGAACTGCAAGACAGTTCCTCTCTGGTTCTAAGAACCGACCCCTCCATATTCGGTTTTGTGTCCACCCGGTTCCAGAACCAAGACTTGGTTCTGATCAGGTTCTTTGAAACTGGAACCGGAACCAACAGTACCCGGCCAACATTGGTAAAAACCAGTGTTGGGTGGGTATGAAAAAAACCTCTGGGTATCATCTGGGTATCTCAATTTGAACCCCTTCAAACATCAGCCCAGGTGATACCCTTTCTGATGCTTTGATCACCAGTTCTCACACAAATGAGAATGAGAAATTATCTTGCTGGATAGTAATTATAATCTTATTAATTGAAAATTGAAAATTAATACTCATTAAATATTTAATTACAACTTAACTCATTATTTATAGTTAATTATATAATTGATGATAGTAATAATATAAAATAATACATAAATTCGATATTTATAAATAAATATTCATTTTATGATATCTTGTCAAAATTTAATTGTAAATATGATAATTAATATTATGCATAATATTAAATATTGATAATAATTTATACATAATAATAATATATACCTATGTTATATTAATTTATGTGAGGTATTATATATATATATATGTTGGTAGCTAGTAAGTAGGTACCTACTAACTAACTAACTAACTAAAAGTTAAACTTACTTAGTTAATAAATACCTAATATAGGTATGACCTATTATTACAAACAGTCTTTATAGTTAAAAGATAGTCACAACAAAGTTGCAACTAAGACATCAATTTGAAATCTCATTTCATCTGTCCAATTGGCATTTATCATTCATGCTTATGTTTGTGACTAACCAAAGTAGTTGGATGTGGGACTCGTGCAATTGACACAATGCCCTAATAAGCACAACTTGGGATATTGTCATTCTCCCAGTTGAAGCTTCAATTATAACTTAACAATAGCACCTACAGATACTAGGAATATTTCGTGACCATCTCTTTAGTTGAGAAATTGCCTACAAAAAGAGTTGACATTTCTACTTACTTGGTTGTACTAAATTATTGAATTAAATTATAAATTTTTTGTAGTTAAGACATAATTAAAAATGACTTGCAATTGAAAATATTGTGGTTGAAAAAAAGGGTTTCCTACTAATGCTTGTTTATGCAAATAATGATTGGCAACTATGTGTAGATTTTCATGACAAATTGATCATTCAACTACATAGATTACACTGAATTCATAATGACATTAATGCAATTTTCATAGGAGAAAACACTTCAATGTTATGTGGAGTTCATATGATGAAAAGGCCTTTTTTATGCCATAGGTATTACATATTCTTCTTGAAAGGGTTTGTCACCAAAAGAGCGGGGAGAGAGTTAGAGAGAGAGCTATGCAGAAACACAGAGACAACTAGACATGGTGAGCTTACAGACCCAAACCGGATCTGAGCTCCCTGATCTTCCGACCTACACCACACTCCACTCTAACAATCTACAGAACTCATCAACACACAACGCCTGATTCTTCAACAAAAAAAATGATTTGTTCAAAATAAAGATCAACACGTCGGATCACAGGGAGCAGATCCCTGTGCCTTCAATCAGATTAACAAACCAAGGACTGTCTCATGTCCGATCTACAATGCAGATCCTCTTGGTTGCAACAGGAACTTCCGGTGATGCCTTCGAGGTCAGATCCCTCCATGTTCGCTCAGTCCCTCGAGCCACTAAACCACATCCCTCCATTGCCTCTATACACTACTCTCACTCTCCACATTTTGAAACCTAGCACCCAAAAACCTAGCAGCCACCCTCTGAGATCGCAGACGCGGACCAACAGTAAACCAAGCTCACAACGAATCCTCTCACAATGACAGCCCCATCATGTCCACACAACAGATCTGCAGGCACAGACCCCTCCTACCTCTCATTCTCCACAAAATAACGCTATGCTGACCACAACTTAGATGCAAACAAATCCCCACAGAAACACATTCCGCTAACAGATCCTCTCCCTCTCTTCTACATGCCACACATCTAAGGCTCGGACCCCTTAGAGCTCTCATCATTCCTCGGCGCCACCTTCCATGCTAATTGCATCAAGAGATTACACAACCGCTCAGCATGATACTGGCGCAGCGGAAGAAAAAACAGCAACAAGCTAAGCAGCTGCATGAAGAACAACCTGAGAGAAAATCCCACCCTTGCCACCCAGAATATTGCCCCTTCATCTGCTAGTCCTCCAAAATTCAAATCGCCCTCCTACCTCCAAAATTCCAACCGTTACCTGCTTGGCTTCCCGCTCAAGCTTTCCCATGCACTGTTACAAGTTCAAGTCCCCAAATCCATAAAATGGCCGCCTTCATTAAGTCCGTTTTTTCGGCGGGTTTAATTTCTCAAACCCTTAAACCAAAAAGATCAGATTTCCAAGCTTAGTAGCCATAATCAGGTTTCCGTTCGACCACCCCATAACCAGTCACAGGTTGACTTTCTATTATCTTCCAACATTAAAACATTTGTTTTTTAAAAGTAGAAATGTCTAGATCTGAAATTTTCTCCAAATGACGCACATATTCAAAGTGTAAAATACACAAACATAGTATAATTGTCTTTTCTTTTCTTCACACACATGGGTACATTAGGTATTGGATACATAAGTATTAGAATAGGAATTCCTGCTCAACCAATTGTGGTGGTGGGAAAATAAACACCCAAAAATTGCCACCCAAAAATACAATGATGTGGTCTCTTGGACTACCATGAATCTGGGACATGTTAAATGGGGCAAGGGCAATACACGTTGGTGGGTGTTGCAATTAGCAAAAGGAAATTGTGTTCATGACTAGATCAATGGAAAAATGATGATTAATTGGAAAAGGCCAAATTATGTGAACTTTAAAGCAATTTAAAGCTTGAACTTTATCCAAATTATAATTATAGATCATTATATTGCTACCAATGACTTGGTGCTCTTAGTATTGCAAGGGCACAGTTCAATGTTCCTATAAACAATTTTGTGAATCATCTAGGTAAAATGGCAATCATCCATGTTAAGATTTAGCCAAATTTGGCTATGAAAGAACTTTGGAAGTCAAAAAACTAAGCATCCTTCAATATTATTTGTTGCCTATTAGAAAATGATATAAAAGATAGACAATTATTCTCATTTTTTTGGGAATTTTGGCAATTAAAACCCCCCCAAAACCACTTTTAATTTTTTTAAATAAATAATTCACCCAAGTGGCAAAAATTAGTCCATGATGAAAGATTGGCATGGATGTTATCAAAGAATGTTCAACAAGTTTCCCAACAAGTTACTTGGATTCTTAGACTGAAATGCTCCATATGTTTTCACAACTAGAATGCACCTACATGAAGGTGAAAAAATGAGGAGAATTCATTTGCAATAGATGATGAGGACCATGCTCTAATAATTGGAATATAAGCAAAACTTGAAGAGATTGTCCAAGCAGATGGACGAGCAACGTACATGAAGTTGATACACGATGTTTCATATGTGTTAGTAAAGTGAGAAACAAAACATTGCATTTTGTGATCTTCTACACACATTTTCAAACTCCAATCTGATCCCAAAAAGTTTGGGAAACCAATTGATCCCAATATCACTTCCAGGATGGTGTTTGTTCTAGTAAGGATTATGGGTTACGCCTCTACGCTTTTCTCAATGGCCTCCAGGTGAGATTCTCTTTTGCTTAAACCAAATCAAGTCCTTTGTTTCACTAAAACAAGCCACAATGGTCACCTAAATATTGGATTCTATAGTCTTTGGACAAAGAGATGTAAGAATACCCAACTCTTAGTGTCTGCCCTACAAAGTTATGATTTTATGTGGTTTAATGAAATTAATATATTGGTAGTTGCTGAAATAGAAATCATTATTTGTATTTACAACTTGAAGTTCAAGAAGGTAGCAATCCAAATTTCTTAAATACAAAAGAGTTCATGGTATTCCTAGCCCATTTTGGGCTCACTCTTTATCTTGAAGAATAAAAATTGAAATGTACAGAAGAGACTTTAGTGTATGACCAAATTGAAATGGATGTGTGGCTGTGTCCAAGATAAAATCATGCCAAGCTCTCATGCACCAAAAATCTTAGGGTCTAAGGTTTAACAATTAACCCTAAACCACTAGAAAGACAATTCCATAAGGCATGGTTGGTGATCTATCAAGTCTACATTAGCTACTAGAGCAACAACTACTATTGAACCTCTTTTGTGAATCTAGCAACATCCACCATGAGTTTGGAATTGCTAGCCCAAATTTCCAACAGAAAATAGGTCAAGAATTATGCATGGAAGTCAATCAATTTGAGAAGAACCCAATCGTTTATTTCGCATCTTGGGCAAGGATTTGGTTTTTAAATAGTGAATAATCAACTGCCTAAAGCTCCATCAAAATTTGAGATGGTCCTTCAATGTTCATATATGAGGCTACAAAATCTTTCTAGACCTTTCTGTAGTGTTTTGTAACAATTGATGTTAGCTAGACTATTGTGGCATATATGAACTCATATTAGGTATTCAAAGACTGGATTATCATTGAACAATAATCCAGTCTTTAAATACCTCATATGAGAACATTTCATTGTTGGCCAGTGAGGCTTCTTCATCACAAAATATCGTACATGTTAAAGTCAGCTTCCACATTTACAATAAATTTTTTATTTTTTTTCAAAATACCAATTCATTTATTTTATTTATTTATTTACTTTCATGATTTATAATAGTCTTCTATGAGATTGTCATATGAGTAGTGAAATTATTCATATTGTATGATGGTTTTCAACACCTCAATTTTATATTTTCATAAACTTTCATTTCAATATTTTAAGGATTAATTAATGATGAAACTCAGCCTAGGGTAAGGTATATCCCACTTTTGGTGATGATTCTATACAGTTAATTAAATTGTTTTGGCCTGATTTATGGGTTGTACTTAGGAGCAAGGTTGCTTTTGGCTATTGGCATCCACCCAATTACAACCCATAACCTCCCTCTTGACAACCATTACCTCATACATAAAACCCTAACCTAATTTTTCATTTGTAGTACATTACAAGGCATAATCTTCCTCCTAGCCTCCAAAGGCACCCTATATATATATATATATATATATATATA
>Ga0116229_10000093_pt1 | contig 82080 bp, 55 predicted proteins | sample S1TSphgellanicum_3_FD_87313 | JGI IMG/M metagenome (GOLD analysis project Ga0116229, IMG submission 87313) | Host-associated microbial communities from peat moss isolated from Minnesota, USA - S1T2_Fc - Sphagnum magellanicum MG | ecosystem: Host-associated > Plants > Peat moss > Unclassified...
CGAGACCGTCACAGCCCCTCCCCTCCACGCCGCGAACAGCAGAGTGGGGAGAAGCTGAGGCTCCCCCCCCCGCCCCCCCCCCCCCCTCTACCCTAGCTGCCCAAACATATTTTTTTATAAATATTAATTTAATAGAAAATCCCACTTGTAATACCACCAGGTGACCACTAAAAATGATTTGGGTGGACCTTGAGTGGTGTTCTTTGCCATGCAGGACCAACCACTAGATTAAACCACCAAGGAAACCACAAAACCACCATAGTGGTTTTGTTGGAAACCATTGAAAAATGGGTGGTATGTTGAGTGGTATGGCTACATGTTTTCCAGTGGTGCATGACCATAGTTATTATACAAACAACAAGCAACACATTCACCCTAAATGGAGACTAGGGTGATGATCAAATACTCCATACAATACGTGGACTATGACTTTTCTATTTACAAAACCTCATACTCTAATGACATAAATTAACTCCATACTTAAATGTTGTGAATACCCCCTTATACACCTATCATACATAACATGGACCCAAAACATGCAAAAAACATGTTGCATATCCCTAGAGGGTTCAAACGTGCATTTAACATGGGTCCAAAACAAGGAAAAACCCATGAAAGAACAAAAGCCTTCTACACAATTTTACACAATAAGCACATGTCCAACTAAACTGCTAAAATGATATATATTGTAGAAACTTTGAACCATGCTTATAGTGGGCAATGACACATTGCCTTTGACAACTTGTCTAATAAAAGGATATAAGAAAATTGAGTTGAACATGAACATATATATCAAGAACTATTCACACATCACCAATCAATATAAATACCTATAGAATTTTATAAACAAATCTTTGTCACTAATGTATGCACAAGAAGCTTCACCACATGCACATGTTAACAAATTAATCGGGTCATCACAAAGATTTAAACCTTTAAACATTTGCTACTTGGTAACTAGAAACATCTTGGTAGCGTTTGACCAAATAAAAAGTTTGGTACCAAAGTGAAAAATATTTTATCTTAATCATAACTCACAAAATGCATTGAGTTTCAACCTCCAAACTCTGAATTTCAAACAAATCACTTTACCTTTTCAAGGGTATCTTCAATTGCTTCATCACTCAATTTTCACTACTGCCCTTTTTCAACAAATTGTCATAAAATGTGGTATGAAGTTTTGCACTTATTCTTCTTGTAACACATTTGTTACAAAACACCTCAAAAGCTTCCTTCAATGCTTGCATGTGCAAACCCAATGAACATGTATGTCTACTACTATTGAATATTTGATTTTGAAAAAACCTGTCCAAATTTTAATGTAATTATACACACATGCACTATAAGCTATCAATATTGAAACTAACCCACTAACAATAAAAAATAAGTTAGCTACCAAAAGTGTAATCCAAAGGACAATTGTTGACCTAATAGCATGGCAAGAACATAAAGAAATTTAGATCTAGTGTGTTATGACCAAATACACATAGTAGATAATAATAGTTGACACATAACAACCACAAGATGTCCATTTAATTGCCAAACCCAACATAGTAGTTACTTGACTCACCTTGTGAATAAGAATGATTCACAAAGCATTTGCTAACATACTAAAGATACTTCTCATGGAGCTCAATCACCTTGTGCATAAATGCCCACAAATACCAACATGCCAGAGTGTGATATAAACCCCCCCCCATTGTACCACATGGTCCATGACATTTGTTGCTTAGCTTTAGTAGTTTAAATCCAAAGTTTTAACCAAGGTTCCATCTATAGAAGGAATGTTGAAACCTATTTGAATTAACCATCCATGCCTAGGTCCTATCATGCACAAATTAGGTAGAAAACATCTTCATGAGTTCTAGTAATTTTTCAACATTTATGAATTAAGTTAACTTGAAAAGACTTGAGAGATTTATCAATTTTGAGGGAACTAAGGAAATCCCAATCTAGATCTTATAGTACAATGGCAATTAATACACAAGCATGAAAAGAAGATGAAAACCGAACCATTAAGAAAAGAAAAATAAGACCACCACATGAGTCATATTAACATGCATGTTCTGCACACATTTAATCTCACATGTTTTGCACTCATAACATGCATATGGGTGCATTCACAATAAAAGGAGCCAGTGGACCCCAGGTGCAAATCCTTTCTAAGGACTATGTTTTTTCAAGTTTGAAACATGGCCTCCATGTTTTGGATAGGGCCCATTATTGGATGATAGTGACAAATTCACATGTGTTTCCATGAATTTTTGAACAATATGTAATTAAATCTATTTTTAATGATAAATTTTCAAGTAAATCAAATGTGTAAACATGTCAATATTTTTAAAATAATATGTGTTTCAAACATTCAATGATAAATTATACATTGAGTTTTATCAAACATACCTTTTTTTAACATCATTCTAAATGGAGTAGAACATATTCACAAAAAAAAAGAAGTAATGTTATATTACACATTCAATATTCATGAAAATGCAACCTTGCCTTTACTTATACCAAAATATATGTTTTTTGTTTGAGGAAGTTTTTCAAATTTGTAGTTTTAATGATCAAAAGCACATTTAAACACTAAAAAGGGACTCTCATGGATAATTAAAATAAAACATATATTCAAATTTTTAATGATACCATGCCTTCATAATCATTAATATATGGTCAACCATAATTTTTCAGAATTAATGGTTTGGTTTTACATAAAAGGACATTCAAAATTTTAACACCCTATACACATCGAACTATCCACTCCTTACTATACATTTTATGACCAATGAAACATATTGAAATTGCACAAAATTCATTTCAATGAAAATTTTTAAGTATACAAACATTTTGGAAGTGATTTCATTAAATTATAATCCTTACAACTCATGTAATCACTTTTCAAAGTCATGGGGGTGCAAGATTTTTATGTGTGTACATGCAATCCTTAGTTCCTTTTACTATGAATGCACCCATATGGTATTCATAGCCAAAAATAATAAGATTATAGAGGAGGTTCCAATTCAATAAATTACTTACATAAGTTGTGCCACCACTAGTAACAACGATTGAATTCTTGAATTTATCAACACTTTGCCTCCTCAATAACCTGAATGCAAGTCACGACTAGCCTCTTGTCTTCCACCTTGTATTTTAATTAAAAAAAGAATACCATACATTTTTAGATAACAAAAATTGGTTAGATTAAGGTTAATCACCATTAATAGTTCATACTCAATTCAAAAAATTGAATGTCTATTTAAATGATAGTTGAAAAAATAAGAGGAAATAATTGACCTGAATAACACCTCCACATATGACAATTATTGTAGTTTCACCCTATTGGCATCTTACTTAGATATTAAAGCATTCATTGCCAACCTGCTTCTCTTAAAAAATCTGACACTCACCAAGAACCTGTGAAAAAAGCCTAGAAACTTTGTAGCAAACATCTACTAGATGTATTAACATTATATTCAAATTATGTATTGTCCACCTGTAGATCCCCAAACTAAAAAAAGGTGGTTCATAAATCCTTAAAATACTACCTTTGGGACAATGTTATTTATAGTGGTTTGAATTGAGCCACTAGTTGCTTTAGCAACCTGTGCAAATCTTCCTCCATCACATGGCCTACACAAAATATAGAAGCAAAATCACCAATAGTGTGAAGTAAGATAGCTAGAAATCCACATACCTGACTTCAACATTATTTTTCTTGGGTTTCAGCACAAGCTCCAAATTAGAAGTAATAGTTTAAGGTTTTTTAACTTCTTGGGTGTTGTTTAAAGCTTGCATAGGAAAAAAATTTCTTGAATGCCATGCCTTTAACCAAAAAAGAATCCTGCATAGTACCTCCTTGGCCTTAAACCAAGAACATACAACCAACACAATCCTTTTCAACATTGGAGTCCTCATGAGAAATGCATTTGGAAAATTGCAAAAATCTGAACATACTTTGAGTAGACATTGATGATGATGTGGCAAGGATTACCTTTTTCATTCCGATCATACTTAAGTGGTTATCTTTGCTAAATGTGGTGACATCATCCACCATCATCTTTGCAAAAAAATCTTTTTTTCCACCTACAAGCTTGGAACTCAATGTTGTTGTAGCACACCTCTCAAGCAAAGATGTCTTCTCTTCTAAGCTCTTTCCTTCAATGCTCATTGCCAACTTTCACACTTTGTGTGGACTTTCTTTCCATTTGAGCAATTTTTTGAAAGGGTTTTCTATCTTGACAATTTGTTTGTAGGATGGTGTGATTCTAGGAATTGATAGTAGAACAATAGAAGGGGAGATTGTATGTGATAATAATTGTGAGAAAATCCATTATCTTCCCCCCAACATCTATTATAAGCAGCAAGGTAAAATACACAATACATCTACAATAAGCAATAAGTAATTCCTCTTTCAATAGTTACCATTCAGAGTGAAGGGAAAAAATGAAGGTTGGAGCATGGTTTGTGAAGGTGAGGTCCAGTGACATCCATTCCCCCAAGGACTAGAGTTGCATTAACCATACCTTGATACCTAAACATGACAACCCACCACACAAAGTTGAAATAGTCTGAGCCTATTGATTCATGACGAAGAAAGAAGGGTACCTTGATGTTTAATTAGATGAGAGACTAGTGAAATTGCCTAGGATTCAAAGTGTTATTTACAACGACCTGGTCTTAGGTTTTAGATTTGGTTAATCAAAACACACATCATGCTACTTCAAACAATTTAACCAATAGTTAGCATATTTAGAGAGAAACCCATGTTTGGCTCTAGTCTTTAGATAAATGGGAGTGACAAAAAATGCCAAAAACAACACACCCAAAAAGATGAAACTTGAACATGGTTAATGCTATAACAACACATGATTCACAACTTGTGGCATATTAGTGCAACTCTAGCTATGAGCCCACCATATCTGTTCATTCCTGATATGGTGCTAATAAGTGTGAAAGCTCATTTTCAACTTAACAATCCCACTTAAATTGAATAATATTCAAATATTACACTAATTTTGAGAAGGGAACCTATATTTTAAATTGAAGAAAAGTCTATTGTTAGATACCTCGAGAAGGAAGGTTACTAGAGTGCTAAGTAAGAGGAGACAAACTTGTCACATTTTCAGTATTCGCTACACCATTTGTGTTTTCCAATAATTTTGATGTTGTGCGGAAAACATGAATTATGAATTGTGGATGGACACCATCTTCAACAAATGGCTTTGATTCTTGCAAAAACTCTCTAGTGAAAAACACCATGATTGTGGTCCCATCTCCAACTTGAAATTTAGGGTTTCAAAAACATAGTAGACAACATCCATATTTTGCAAACTTTCTAGTGGACCTAACCTACAACATTCAAGAGTTGATGCATGAAAGGTTTATAGAATGGAAACATGAAAAGTAAGGCACAAGACAATGATGATCCAACAAGGAACATACCTCAGCATCTTGAGATTTGGCAATGTCAACGATAGGATGCACAATGTCGAGGAGTTTCATGATGGTGGCACCATCATTGGAAATCATGGATGTTCCTTTGTCATCATGAATGAACTTGTCCATTCCTCTTGGTCCTAGACTAGTCCCAGATTGGTTCTAAAACATTGAATGATTGGCAATGCATGATGTGATTTTTCTGTAGTCTACGTTAGTTTAATTTGCCGACATGCTTTAACTCCAATTCACTAGTGTTCAACATAGGAAGGAAAAAGGTAGTAATTGGCATAGACAACAAGACAAAACTCCTTGCATAAAACATAAATAGACCAACAAAATCCCATGAATTGGCAAAATCAAGTTTTGTAATATCATGGGTGCCACTTGTAAAAAATTATGGAACAATGACCTCCATAAAAATAGAAGTTGCATTTACATGGTTTACATTTACACTTATGAAACCTCAAAATTTAGCTAACCTTTAAATCATAGTTGCAAAAATGTTTGCAAATATAATGTTGCATATGTTTGCAAAAAACATTGTATTACATGGCATGAAAGGTCAAGTCATTAGCTGTAATCTTTTTGACATGATCTATCCAATCTCTTACATAATAATAACATGTGTATTTCAATAAACGTAAATTACATATGTTACGAGTGTATGAAATGTGATCTAAAACAATTTACAAATTAATCCACAAAGTTATAAACAACAAAAAAATGGAATTGGTTGTAGAAATTGGCATGTTACATGGATTGGAAATTCCACTACAATGAGCATGGTAAATCCAAAATAAGTTCAAGGTATGTTGCCAACCCTTACTGCATCAGCGTCACTTGGCACTATTTGCTTTACTGCACCACTTGAAACTTCTTGTAGAATTTGTTTTACATTGGCAAACATGTCCAATGTTCGGGGTGGTTGATAGACTACAATAATTTGAATAGGATTGTTGGGTGTAGCCTCCACTTGAACTTGGTTATAAGGTTGACAATCCTCCATGTCATGTGACTATACTAAATCTATAACAAATCCATCACATACCATGTTGTGGTCCTCTAGTTTTTTGCACAACTGTAGCCAACACTTATTTTCACCATTTGTAATTGGTCCTAGGTTGCCTACAGTGGCCAAAATTAATGCGAAAAGGTCAGAAATGGCAAACCTTCTTTCTAAACTTAAACCCAACATCTCTCTAAACTTAACCCCAACTACTTTCTAAAGTTAACTATAACTTTCTATAAACTTAAACGCACCTTTTCTCTAAACTTAACTATAACATCTCTCTAAACTTAAGCCCACCTTCTTTATAAACTTAACTACAACTTTTCTCTAAACTAAAGACCATTAATTTATAATTGGTAGTGAGGAATACCTACACTATGAGCAATCCAACCATTATAATGGTCCTCTATGTATTTTAGTAGGCTAGACATGTGCTATTGTAATGCATCATCCTCATTTGGGTTGTCCTTTTGCTACCACAACTGGGTGAATTTCCCCATGTTTCTAGTAGACATTACTTGCATCATTTTTAATTGGATAGATTGTATCCAAACAATGTACAAATCCCACCACAATTCCATAGGGCCTTTGAATGTTTCAAATGCCACTTCCACTTGCTACCTCCAATCCTGGCATGAAACATGAATAGTCATAACACTTGTAAACAAAATATACGCCTCCTCTTGTAACATTTGTTTGACTACACACCACAAGCTAGCACTGAGCCCTATTTGCATCCATTTTAGTATGTTCTCTTTCATCCCTCCTTTAATAGGGTCAACAAGTGCTTATCCTTTGCCTTGTGCAAACAAAAACATCTTTAACAATAAGACACTAAATCGTGTTGGTTGTGCTGGAATTGTTTTTTCCATGTTGCATATTGTTGCCACCACAATATTAGCCTCTTCATTGCTATGTGTCCATGGGATTGGTGGCATAACACTTTGTAGAAGTGGCACACTTGTCATGATATGGTACATAGGATGCCACCCCCATGTAATGTGTTCCAACAAGGAGCAATGGCCTTTTCCAAGGTTGCCATCTTTTTGTTGATGAATTTGTCCACTTTTTATTATTGTTTGTCCTTCCATTGGACTTATAGGCCCATGATTGTTTTCACAAGGAATTTGTATTCAACATACTCAACAAACGCTTGGAATTCTTCATCCACAGTGGCTAGACTGTGAACAAGTTCAACACATACAATTGTGGCATTATTGATGAAATTTGGGCATTACTTCAATTTCTAAAAATACACAGAAAGGAATCACATTACTACCTACAACAAAAAAAATTTAGACATGTTACATCATGTTATAGAGAAGTTCAAATATGCTACACCCTATAGTAGAAAAGTTTGAATTAGGTTAAATCATGTTATTGCTTGTTACACCTTAGAACATAAAGGTTGAGATGAAATGTTGTTACTGATTCTGAAAATGCCCAACTCCTGTAGGAGCTCATAAACACGTCCTCTACCCAGTCCTCCCATTTCCCCTCCTTAAACATTTTTTAATGCTCCAATTTGGATTTGAAGCCATCAATTGTATCCTTCTCCTAGTCATAATTCCATAACATAAATGGCAACAAATGGAACGATGGGGGCACTTGTTTCAAGAATGGAGGAGGGTGAATAGGCAGTTGCTAGTTCATGGTAACCTCTTGTTTTGTCGTAATTTTGGTAGATGTTAAGGTGAACTTACACTCTACATCAATTGTAGTAAGTTCTTGTCTAACCACATTCTCAAACTGTAAATGACTAGTCTAACCTTGGGAGCTTGGCAATGTTCGATCAATAGGAGAGGATGGATGTGACAAAAGCATTGACGCATTTTTTATAGTAGAACCTCGTAGATTTATGGTGACCCTAAACCCATTGCTTGTTCCATCCTCATCATTAGTTGTTTCTTGTTGGGCTGTGATGTCAATTGCTACCGTTTTTTAGTGTGGCTGGATGTTATAACATTTGGCACATCCACTCCTTCAAGGTTCGAGACTATAAAAGTAGGTGAAGTGAAGTTTACCACAACATCATCACTATTTTGAATTTTTTTTTGTAACTTTCGTTGTTTATTACTTGTAGGTGGAGGATTTTGCCTTGTGGTGCGATGGGTATGCTTCTGAGCTATCTCCTCAATAATAACATTTAAGTTAAATTTCAGTCTTTTTCTTTTCTAACCAATTTTTGAATGTTTATCCACAACATCATTGTCTGATTTGCACTTACAATGATGTACATTGTACTTAGTAATTGGGCATAATCCTACTAGGGTTTTGAGCCAACACACCTATTTTATTGCCTTATGACCTACCAGAATGATTTGATCATGCTCATGATAAAATTTTGGTTAGGTCTTCAATGGTAAATCCATGCTTCCCTTACCATCTGCCAACATCTGCTTCAACATCTTGCTTTCTTGGGGAGACTTGAAGTTAGGGTAGTTAGGTAATTGAACACACTTTGCTAAATTAGGATAAAATGACAATTTGATGCAGCCCTTGTGATGATGTTTTGAAAGTCTTGAACAAGTTATTGACAAGTCACCGCTACAACATATAAATAGTTGTTCAAGTAAAGAACTTTGTAACATGCTCCTTTATTAACATTTACGCATTGAAAGATGTTTCGTCATTGAAACATTTCGTGCAGTTCAGGAGTGCCCTAGTAAAATGGTCTCTATTACAAGTAGGTGTTTCCATAAAAATTTAGATGTCATTGATTTGCAGTAAAAAGTTAAAAAATTTATTGAGCAATAGAGTCTTCGTCTTGCAAGTTTCCGTGCACTTTCACTCCACTGCTTTTGCTACCTCTAGTTGCAATAAGTTGACAATGGCAAATTGAACTCTCCTACGACAACAACTAGGACAACAATTTTAGTATAATGGCACTCATTACAAAACTAATAATTCCTTCAAGTTGTCTAATGATGGTGATGGCGATGGAAATAAGCAAGATAAGTGAGCTTTAGGGTTTAGGATATTGGGAAACGTGATGTGCATGAAAGGGCTACAACTTTTGAAATTTAGGGTTATATAGGTTAGATGGCATGCGACGGTCCCATGGATGTGATGGGATGGAGGGGGGGCGATGGACGTTATGTGGGGTGAGAACGTAATGTGCCAACATGGCAATTACCCAAACAATGTAACGGGTTATGGGTGGGCAAGTCATGGGTTATGGGGCAATGGGGTGTTGCCGATGTCATGGATCTGCTAGTGGTACTTTTGTACCGGATGCATTCATTTCCTTTGGCCTGTTTAACATCTTCCTAAAACATGGTACTAACCATTGGCATAGATTCAAGGGTTGGGTGAAGTTTGATTTCTTTTCTATTTGAATAAATCCTTCAGTCAAAAAGTCAAGCCCTACGACAAAACCACACGATTCTCCACAGGGCTGCACTGTGAGGCCCAGAAAGGGCGCCGGACATTGCTCATGGGGGGGGGGGGCGGTGCGCGGGGGGTTAGATAACGTTAGCAACCTCACATGTTGCTTTTGCAAGCCTGCCAGTTGGATATCATATTCGAAAATTGCAATCAAATTTTCTGCCTGACAAAACCCTCCAGTGAACAGCAAAGTGAAAAGGCATGCATTAGTTGGTCCAGATATTGAAACTCCACAAAGGGCAGTTGGCAGGAGTATGCTTCATCTTAGGTTTCCACGAGTACTTTATGATAACTTGAATCTCTACCTAAAAGAGCTTTCGTGCCTGGCTCCTAATTGGTTGTTTGAGAAGAAAACAACTTGGGTTTTCCCACCCCCTCCCAAGGTGGAGAGGGGTGGGAAAATCCTGAAATTCTTAGTTGAAACTTATTTACTTAGCTTTACTGAAAAAGTTGGTGAACGAACTTAGGATCTAGTTGGTAGGGATTGGTCCAGCTACAAGTAACAACTTTGTCCCTATTATTCACATTAATTGGCCAACCTCGTTATCAAAATGCCAGTGAGCCACCCTTTAGGGAAACAAGATGTCATGATGATAAAACCCTGAAACATTGTACTAGCCAAACTATGGAATACTTGTCACATGGCCTTGCATGAACCAGCACCCACACTGGTACCATTGCTTCTAAATATTAGAAATATTCCATGCTTCTACTAAGTGAGGGTCTCTCTGTCAAACTCTACATTTTTTGTGCATAATATGGCCGCTGAGAGGCGACACTTAAAAAAGGTCCAAGGCAGAAATTTTGAGGAAGTCCATGAGCCCTATCTTTAGGCAGAATTGCTTTTAGTCTATTCTGCCCAATGAAAAGGATCTAGGCCTTAATCAATAGCCCAGTCACATGACGAACACGTGGCTTTGTTGATGGTACAAAAGATCAGGTGCACTCACTCCTACATTGGCCAACTCTGAACTAAAATTGGTGGAAATACATGTCCCATTTCGGAACCCAACTGAGTCAAAATTTCCTTGCAAAAAAGCATTCAAAGTAAGAAAATATGAAACAAAAAAATCAAATGCCACCATTGAAAGCCTTCTTTGCAAAGGCCATGGATGATCAGAAAGTCGGGGAAGAATAAGAAAAAACAAAAAAGCAGTAACAGCTTTGCTATTTAGTTTTTCTCCTTTCTGACACATCCGTTCAGGAATTCTGCTAATTGTGGTTTTATCTCAGGTTTTTAACTACGTTCTGACCTCACTTGCACTTTGAGGTTGGCTAGCCAGCGAGTGTACCGAAGCAATTATTCTGTCAGCATTGGATGAGAATGGGAATCTCCAGCAATTGTGCCCTGATTGTTTACTCTTGGACATGTTACAACAGTCGCTCATGTGTGGGACCCCGTTCCCCATCCCTCCTCCTGTGGAAAGACCTTTTGCAAAAGTGGTCCTTAGGTCCTTATTACAAAAGGAAGACAACAAAGTTCTGACAAACTGAAAAAGTCAGGTTTAATATTCTTGTACTCCTGTCGTTTAATAAGAGACTCCAGCAAATCACCTTTTTGGCAGAGGGTCTAGACCTACTCCACAACCTACCTACATCATAGACCCTCTCCTCAATAGAGCTATATAAAGATAGAAAGAGAGGTCATTTGTCTCTTTTCCATCTTCTGCTTGTTCGCGAGCGAAGTTGCTTGCTGCTATTGCTCGTTATTCTTCAATGGTGCACAACATTGCACTATCATCGCTTGCAGAGATGGTAGTAGCATGCACATGATGTTGAATTGTTATTTTTCAATGGTGCATAATATTATATTATCATCTCTTGCAAAGATGGTAGTAGCATGCACAATGTTAAGTTGTGAATGTTGCGTTGTTAAAGTTGATGTGTTAATATTTTTGAAATGATAAATTTGTGTGATGAATTTTTTTAAGTATTTGAAAAGTAACTGCTCTTTTAAAAATAGTTTCATTAAGTCTTGTTTAAAATTATTATATATGTTTTTAATTATTGAATAATTTTATTATAAAAAAAATTATGTGCATTATGCAGATTGATGTTTTGAAATGTTATATGAAGTTATTATTAGATCTTGTAAATTAAGGTTGTTGCAAATGATAAGATTTATATGTGAAATTATTTGAAAAATAATTTTTTTTTATAAACATTATGTTTTTGTTGTTATGCATTATGTTTATAAGAATTATTTTTCACTTTAATTTGATTCACAAGATTATCACTAGACTTTGTTAATATTGATATGAGATATTTTTTTCAAATTTATAAAAAATGATTACTTTTGTATGAAAGTTGTGTTCACATTTATCCAAGGTGTTGTCTCACATTACATTTAGACAACATTGTTCTTTTCTTAGAAATATATTGCATGACCTTGCATTTTGAAGATTTACACAATTATTATTTTTAGTATAAGTGTTTTAGGTTTGGTTACATGTCAAGAAATCATTATTTTTTTGGTCAATCAAGTCAACAAACCTTTGTTAACATAGTTCTTCAAGCTATTCGTTTGTAACTGTGTACTTGAAAAGCAACTGTTCTTTCATGACATCTCTTTATTAAGAATGAAATCATTTTATTACAACAAAGAAAAACATTGTGTAAGATCACATGTGGTCATCATCTATGTTGACACCCTTTTTCACTCTTGAGCGTTTTTATTTGCATGGCTTTGCAAAGTACACTCTATATAGTACAAACACACATTTGTAATATTTGTTCCGATTTCCATGCAATTCTTCAAGAGAAGATTGTAAAACAACTTTTGGTTTTTGTATGTTGGAACATGTGCATGCCACCATTTTGCGTAATATAAAGTACATGGTATGATATTGCAGATGTTTCAGATTTCAATTGATACTTTTGCATTAAACTTCCAGTATTTTTCAACAATTATGTGTACAATTACAAATAGATGATGTTTGTTGAATGCAATCAATACCATCTATTTTTAGACTCTTTAGTGAGCTGACACCTTGGAAGGCCATGAGAACTGGTGTGAAAGACCAAGCTCAGTTCCCCAAGAACAACCAATAAAAGTGAAAGTTTGTTTCAATTTTTAGGAAAATAGACCCAGATATTCAGCTAGGAATAAGCTATGACATGTAAGATCTAAGCAAATTTTCACCAATTGTAGCTCAAGTTGGGAACTTGCAAAATCATCTTCCAGCAAAGCTATGCTAGAATGTAGAATGGCATCCTCACCGTGGCAATTTCTGCTTTAGAAGCACTCAAAATCATGGTAGATCATAGATTCAACTCTCACTCCACCATGACATCTCTTTGGTTATTCCCACCATCAGTAACACACCTAGCATGCAAGGAGGCTTTCACGTTTGCAAGTCAAGTTCTGTGATAGCTTCACACCCTTAGAAATAAATGGACGTCAACATATAGGAATAGGAGAACCAATACATGCTGAACTAGTAAATTTTGTAGTTGATCCACAGATTCCTTGATACTTCCATGGCCAACTTACTCAGAATTGACCTTCTCCCACATGCTTTGTTCGCACGCACCAAACAACCAAATTAGCATCATGTGCACAAGCCTAATTATTCAGCCATACGAGTGCACATAAGATAAAGGGTGCAGACAAACATGTTTAAGATCATGACACATGCTGTTACACTTTACTACCTCTAATTACAGGGTACAAGAACAAACCAACCTGCAATCTGGATGCCTTAATCCTCGCCGGTCCCAGGACTCTGCTTCCATCATCAGTACTAGATGTTGGCTACCTAGCCAAAGATGTTGGACAGATCAAAATCCCGAGGCCAAGACACTATGTCACTGTAATATGTATGTGTTTAGTAGATCGACAAACAGTATTCCTTGGTGGCATTGTAGCATTGAACATAATTACCTCTGAAGCTGGCTGCCATGACTCAGTTGATAGAAGAAAGAACTCCTAATTCTTCTGGCAAAACACTCGGTGTTTAAGCAAGTCTCTAAATTTTCTTCTGCCTTGCCCTAGATAAAAGATGACCTAAGACCATTCAGCACTACATCAGGTTCATGGAGTAAGAAAGTTGATAAAACCTATAACAAGTCAGAGGAGAGCAAAACATGCAGCGACAAAGCGAGAGATACATGAGAGAGAAACACTTCTATATTATGCCAACAAGGTTGCGCATTACCATAGCTGACAAAGAGAAAAGATCGAAGTAACAACAGATGTTGAAGTTTTTGATCAGTGCTAATTAGATTACATTGCCCCATTGAAACATATCAACGAGGATTAATGACGGAAGAGTCAGGAACATACGGACATTATGCCTCTACAAGATGTTGCATGAATAATATGCCCTGTAGTCCTTGTATATAAAGGGTATGCACACTAGGATACACAGCCACATTATTAAGCAAAGGGTTCCCGGTCAACAGATAATAGATAACAAGAAAACCTAAACGTATGGATGCAGAAAAGGGAAGCAACTGGCAAGTAATGTCCGTATGTACATGGTACTGATACCTTGATGTGGACTTTGAAGATCCTGGTAAGAATCCCACAGCCTGACTGATTAGTTGTTGGCAACGCTAGAGATGGCACTTTTCACTCACTGAACATGTATACTCATCCCGTGGACTCAACATCAGACATGTCAGGTCCCATGCCACTTTATGTCATTGGCCACTGTTGCTGAGTAAATGCATCTTACCCTACAATGCTGCTCACATGAATTGTATGAATAATAACAATCTCAGACCTTACAAGACCTGTACAGAATTGGAAATTCAGACCTCTACCAGTCACATGATCAAGACCCTGGTAGCTGCCTACTTGTCACAGTAAGCTCCTTGGTGGAGACAGAGAATCTTATTCTAACTCAGGAAAAATTGCCTATCAACAGCTGGCAACATATGCATATGTTCAGACGGGTGAATGTAGAGAAGACCATCGCATATTTCTTGATCTCCATATCTGGACAGCATGCCAAATATAACTCTCTCTACATCCATCTCAGACTGATTGGATTCTGGATGAAACCTGACTGAAAGGAGCACTAACTATCTCTTTGAATGATTCATAAAAAGGGGATTCAGCGATTGAAATCTCATTACAATAGCCACATTTTCTATATAATGTTGTCCATATGGTTTCCCAGTGCGAATGCTGATGAATACATTAGGGAAGAGAAATTCAATATCAGTCCATCTGTTGCTGCTAACTGCAGCCATCTTTTTCTGACATACCCCAACGACTACTCCAGATGGCCAAATAGAAGTATTGAAGCATTTCAAGAGGTGTTACAACGTAGCTTTCTGAGACATATAGCAATCAGACACCAAAGTAGGTGTCTAAGAAATTCAAATGCAAGCTCACGGTTCAATATTCTGGAGCCTAAAAGTCATCAGACATTGAGGGTTTTAAATATGTCTATGTACAGAAAACTATTCAGGATGATCCACCTAGAGTCAAGGAGTGCATGACAATAACTTTGGGTTCACATCACTGACAGCTCCATCTCTATCATATTGCAACCAGTAACGCCCTTCAATACGCCTTACTCAGCACTAAACATTTCTTTTTAGGAATGTTTGTGTGTAGCCAAAGTGGCCATCATCCGCAAGAAGATGTAAAAAAAGTGGCTATCATTCATAGGAGGATTTAGCCACATCTGGCTATAAACGAAAAAATATTTAATCGTGCTTCTATATTTTTAGCTACACACTGAAAACCAAGTATATAAATCTGGCCATTTTTACTTCTTTTTTTCCTCACTTTTGAGGAATGAAAACCTCCAAAATCAATTTTTTAAAATAAAATTTTCGCTTTTTGGAAAAATTCGCCAATATAATAAGGCTGGCACGAAAGGACAAATTGATTCAGTCAGCAATGTGCTCTATTTCTTGGCAGAAGTACTCCCTAAGCTTGCTGGGTAGACACGAGAACAAAAATAAAAGCATCCTCCCTCATGGCACTCCGTCGATATTTCAGTCTTTCTTCATTTCTGGACAGGGGCAACTCAAACGTCCATAAAACAAATAAAGACATCTCTGTATAACTGTCAAGCATTCATATACCAACCATAATTTCTCATATCATCTGCTCACAACTACTGTGTTTTTTTTCTGGCATTTTCTAATGCAGCCAAAGTGGGAATCATCCAGAGGAAACTTGTTGAAAAAGTGACAATCATCCCTAGGAAGACTTAGCCAAATCTGACTATAGACCAGATATAAAGCACCAAAGTTTAATCATCTTTCTATATCTTTGGCTACATGCTGAAAACAAGATATAAAAATTTGGCTCAATCTTGGTGATTGAAACCCTACAAGATATCTTCGTTTTCAAATTTCTGATTTTTAATCTCGCTTTTTGAGAAAGTTTCTCTTTTTAAGTAAAGGCTACTGTGGAGATAGCACCTCTCTCTCCCTCCTCTTTAGTGGAACCTCCTCGCCCAATTGTACCTCATTAGTTACTCTCAGTAACCCTGAGGGGTTCGCCTTTGTTAATTAACACTTACACTTGTACCTTCACTTTCTTGAGTGAAGCCTCTTAGACACATTGTTTAAGCCAGGAAATGTTAAGTTCAGACATAAGGACCATGAACTAGTTTTAGGATGGAATATTTATAATGTTTAAAAATTAATTAAAAAAGTTTGGGTTCAATCTCTATGTCCATGTAAAAGTAAGGTAGCTACTTCTTGCTTTTGTGAAATTTTGTCTCAAAAAATACTCAAGAAATTTCCTAGCGTGATTGGAGGGCACCTTATATTCACAAATATGGCTTCTTTAAAATGTGAGGGATATTAAACCTACTCCTTTAGAGTAGGAAGAACTTATAGCATAAGATCCCTCACACTTATGCATTCAAAGTCTTTCCCACTCTTAAGGAGGAGACATAATATGCTTCACACTATTAAGAAGTAGACATAAGAACCCTCCCCTCCTATGCCTCATGATTTATTTATGCTTAAGTTCAGACCTTGTTGTTTACAATTGGTAAAGCCCATGGGTGGGGGACATTCTTGGCCAAACTCCTCATCCAAGGCTCCTTATTTGGAGTGCCCTTGCCATGTGACTGTACACCAACTATAATATGCTGTGTAACAAAGCTTAAAAGAAACATCGGTTTTTCTTCTCTACATTTTTCTTCATTCCTTATATTACTTTATTTTTCTCATCAATGATGAGCTATGTTGGACTTTTGCTAACAAATTGCAATCAAGTTGTGTAAGGTAAGGCCCTGGGAATGGAGAATTCCCAAAATGAAAGCTTGATCATGCAAGGTGAAAGTACAAGTCAAATTTGAATTGCGAGAATGTACAATGTAGCATTCCATCCTACATCCCACATGTAAAATTATTGGGTTTCTAGAATTAATATTATATAATTTTTACATATTATGTGTTTCTATGGTTTTAATTTTTTTCAAATCAAAATCTCACAAGACAAAGTCTCACATGCTCGTCTATTATATTTTATGTAATAAACTATGTTTTTACAACTATGCATCAAATTCTTTAGTAATCCTACATTAATTTTTCAACTTTTCAAGTTGGAATCCCAAAGTATTTTATTTTATTTTTCATTATTACAAGCTATTTTTCATTCTAACCAACTAAAAAATAAAAAACAAGTTCACACATTTTTTTAAAAATTAGGCCATAGGACGTTGTACATATAACTTTTTAAAGCTTTATCAACCTACCTTTATTTAATGACTCATCAAGTGTTCATCAAATGATTCATAAAAAGTGAATCATATTTCTATAAGTTGTTAGCAAATTATGATCCTATGAGTCATCTATGATTACTTTCATTAGTCTAATGAATTGTCATGTAAACCATTAGTAATTAACTTTTGAAATTATGTTTCATTCATTATGACTCACTTAATTTGTTGAGTTACCACCTAACTATTAATCATCAATTGTAGAATTACCCAAAAAGTTGCATATGTTATTTTTAGCTTATTTTTACATATCCAAATTATCCTTTCATTATAAAAATGCTCCTATGTTAGATGTTCAATGCCATAAAGCATGAAAGTTATGAAGGCAAAGGGTTTTCCAAGGAAGATAAAAATTATGACTAATCATCATAGAAGCAAACTTATAGGATCCAATTCCAAATGTAAAACCTGGAAACCAAAATCAATAACACAAAATATGTAAAATAAAAATGCAAATGAAATTTTATTATAATAATATATGAAATTAGGAATATGAAATGAAATGAACAAGGCTATGGTGCAAAATTGCAATTCAAATTAGTGTTGAATAGACTAAAAATAATGGGTCTTACTTTTATTTTGAAAACGTAGCATGAAAAAAATTTCATAAAAGTTTCCGTATGCCCATCATCCAATGAACCATTTTGAATACCTTCTTAACTGTAAATGAATTATGAATAAATTGAACTACAAATGAACTATGAATGAATTGGAAAAACTATGAATAAATTGCAAATGAATTATGAATGAACTATGATTGAACTATGATTGAACTACAAGTTAATCATAAATCAACTACAAGTAAAGTATAAGTTCATGGTAAATGAACTTGATCCATTGTGAGTAAAAATGAGTGAAATCCATTCATGATGATGTTGGTGATGGTGTTGGCCAATGTTTGTGTCCATAACATTTAAACCCAAGTTGTGTTCCAAAATTACATATATTCTCAAGTTATAACTTCACCTTTTACAAAATTTGAAACAATTATTTTTTAAAAAAATTGCATTAAAAAAAACCAATGTAAATTGAGGCAATTGTTAATAATAACAATCTACACCAAAAAACGTTAATATGATAAACATTTTACCAAAAATTTATAAGGCAATAATTCTTACAAATTGAATGTCATGATCCCACCAAATGGAGATTATGTGAAATTGCCTTACATTGACTCATAGTTAAAGCAAGAAGTTGCACTTGGAAAATCCCCCCAAATCACAAAGGGATTTTTGTATAAGAGTCGTTATTGCTAATTCTTTCACCCCTAGACTTTAGGTTCCATGATAATAATGTCTTTCACCATATGAATTGATGGCAAAAGGTTGATGATGAAACACACTTTAAACAATTCATTCCCCTTTATAAATATTGAGATGCATTATCATAAGAATAGTCCAAATGCATTGAAATGAATGTTATAGATAACCTTACAACAAATATCCCCCACCCTATTACATGTAATCTCCCCACCTCTATGGAAATTATGAGAAAGATCAAAGAGTGGGAAATTGTGGTTGGGAAGTACCCCAAACTACATCATGATTTTATGTACACAGAGGTTTTTCTAGTTAGCATCGATATACACTGATTGGCAATCCTCCTTCTAAGGCATTGACAACTAGTCCTTCCTACCTAGACCCTATGTACATTGACCTAAAGTAGCCTAGACCTACCTTACCCTATTCAAGAGTCTTGATCAACTCCTTCCTAGAACTCCCTTCAAATAGTTTTGCAAGAACAATGATGCCCAATCCAACATTGAGTAAATACCTACTTGTTTATTCTTGTTCATCTCATGTTCATATCCATATACAAAATTTGTCTCAAGGCCCCATCTTTTTCTTTGCATGAAATTAAAAAATTGTCTTGAAAACACATTATAAAATCTAGATTTAAAATTTTCCTTTAATTATAATAAGGGACACAAAGTTCTAACCTTGATACAAGATTGAACTCACTCTAACAACTCAAATGTTTTGTAATGTTAAAAGTTATTCAATTGACTTGCACAAGTGTTCCCCAATTGGAAAAAAATGCATTTCATTGATTTCTTAAATGAATATGGAACTAGACCAACATGGAGACGTTTATTTCAAAATTATGCTAAGAGCCTACAAGTCTACAATTTGCATTTATGATGGTTAATAATTTTTTTTTTCTTATGTTCAAATGTATGGTTCAATTTAAATTCTTTGAACATTATTTTTTACAATCTTTTAAAAAATTTAGCAATAAAAATTGTCCTATTATTGGTGGAACAAAGGGGAGGCTTGATGCACCCTTTATGATTCATCACAAACAATGTTGGTGGTAATTTTTTAATATGATACACACAACAAAGACTTTGTGGACCTCCAATATGTTCCTTAATTTCACACTATTGACTCCACATCGTAAGAGGTTTGAAATGAAAAAATTGCATAATGTCTCATATGTAATATACCTTCAACTAGCTCACTAATCTCTATGTGAAAAGAAGAAAGATTTAATGCACTTTGAATGCAAATTCATCATGGAGTCAACACAAACCATACACTTTTAAGTTGCATTATTGGCATACATAGTTATGATCTTCATATGAACATACAAACCAATGGAGATTCTCGAAATTCCCAAATTGATTCCTAATTTTGAAAGAATTTGTGTTTAGAAATTTCAACATATCATCACTCTTACGAAGCGCAATTGATTTGGGCATTCAAGCCATTTTCTTTTAGCCCTCATCAAAGGTTTCTTAACTAAATATTTACATTGAGTTGAATTCCATTTACATTTTGATTGCTTAAAAACTTTGACTTTTTGTCATAAAATGATTGTATTGACAAGGAATTCATTTTGGTTTTGTTACAAAAGCTCAATATGTTATAGATTTTCTTAATTTGTTTTTGGTGATTTGAATATCATTATATTTGAACTTTAAATTGCATTCTCAATGCTCAAGACTTTGATAAAATCTCATCCCCCAAAGTAAGAACAATACATGTTTGGAGTTTTGAAAGTGCCTTTTGTCCAGTCTCATACACATTCCCTTTTGTTTGTTCGCGTATTAAGTTTTATGTCAACATCATTAATCAAATTTCTATTTTTACAAGGATCATGCTTAATAATTGTGCATGTTTGCACACATATGAAATTATTGATGCCAATCATGAACCAATCCCAATTTCAATTAAATTCAATGATGTAAATAATTTTATCATAACCTTATCACTACCATGTTTGGTTTGAAATCATTGAATGAAATGATTTCACAAATTTGAGAGACAACATTTTTAGATATTTTCAACATATAAAAATGTCGCAACCCTAGCACCATTCCTTCCCTTAGTTGTTCCCTTGTAGGATCTAATGTTAATTCTTGATGAACTAACACAACTTGAAGTACACATATATGATAAATTAAACCACTATCAAGAATTTAAATATCAATATGTTGGGTGTATGCACTTTAAGGTGGCTCATTTTTGGCGGATGCCCCATTCCTTAAAAATCCATATGGTAGTGTTAAAATGATAGTTTATTTTGATGTCATTAATTTAGTAGGAAATTACATGGTGGTTAATGAACTAAAAAACCTATATGAAAATAAGCCATTCTAATTTTTTTTTAAATGTCCATGTAAAAAAATAAAAATTGAAATTCACCAAAAATTGATTATGATATGGACGTATGAAAATATGGCTCATTTTAGGCCATTCAAAAGTCCAAACTTTTTTTTGGTTAATTTTTTTCTAGCAATGTTTTGCACATATGTTCTTTGTTGTTTTAACATATCATATATTTAGTCCCTATAATATATCCCAAATAAAATTCATACACAAAAATAATGTATATAAAGGCACAAACAATAAACCAGTCCATATTTTTCAATTTCAAAAGTCCATTACTATATATTTGGTGCATATATGTTGCAAACTTTTTTTATAGATGTCTTTTTCTTCAAGTTGAAAATCAAAATCTAGCCACAAATATGGAAAATTATTGTTTTTATGTCATGTTAATAGCATGTAAATGCACATCATTTTGTAAAAAATTGGATTGCAATGCAAAAAGTGAGCCACCCCACCTTGCAACCACCCTATTCTGCTAGATTTGATAAAATGAACTAATATTATTGGTGGATGTAAATGAAAGTCAAATAGGAACCTTTAGTGAATAGGACAACAAAAATACCAACAAAAAAACATCAATTGGCAAAAGACATTTTGATTGCAATTGTGACCAATGTTGGCCAATTCTAAATTAGGTTTTTGATTTGATTTTCAAATATGTTGACTACATGTGTGACTAATGAGAAAAGAAAAAAATGAAATTAGACATTGAACTAATCTTTTGTTGAAACTAGAAACAGAATAACACCTTGGATCCAAGGTTTTGCTAGAATTTGAATTGAACAATGGAAAAGAACCTTTTCAAGTTTTTAGGAATCTAGTAGGATTGTGATACCAAAATAAAAAATATTTCTGAATCCTACGAGGATTTATTGAAATGAATTTTTTTTTTACTATAATGACTAAACATACTTATTGGACCTTGCAAAAACATGACCATTTCCATTAAAGAATCTTTTGAATATATTATTTTAGTTAAAGATATATAGATTTAAAGATGGTGATTTGCCAACATAATAGAGAATGTCAACCTTGCTTTAATTCCATAACTCAACTATTCAATACTACTAGGTGCAAATGAGATAAAACAATCCAACAACATTACTTTAGAAAAAGACTTCATGTCCTTTTGCCCAAAATTGTTTTTTTCATACAAATGAATTTTTGAACAATGTTTTTTTACAAATTTTTATAATAAATGCTTAAAATTGTCCAAGTACATGACTTTTTTTTTGTTTATAATTTTTGAGTAAATATGAATTCTTGAAAGTGTGTTGATTCCTTGTAAATTCAATGAACTTTCATCTTTAAAAATGATAAATTTCAAATCATAACCAAAAATTGATTTTAAATTTTTTTAATTCTCTTATATAATAAGGTACAAATTTTCTTAGCACATCATGTACATCATACCCCATTTATATGTGGTAAAGGACTTTTGAAAATCTAAAATTCTAGATCAATTTTGGAAATTTTTTGAATTTTTAAAATTTTAAATTTTCACATATTTTAAAGTATGAGTGTTTTTTGAATGTGACTAATAGGTTTTTATTTTTCTTATTTTTTTCCCATCAAATTTTTTTAATTATATGATTCCTTTTGATAGTCCTTTGCAAAATTGATTTCTTTTAATGCAATAGGTGTTCACTTACAAAGGTCCTAAAATGAAACTTAAACTTAAAATTTTATCAAATGGATTTTTAAAAAATTCTTTGACATTCATAGGAATGAGAAAAAAACAACTTGCCATGATTGCCATAGTTTTAAATGATAAAACATAAATATTTTTCCAATTTTGATTTTTTTTCTTCATCATTTGACATCTTTTTTGGCTCGTTTTATTATGATTACACCTTACTATAATGGAAAAAAAAAACCAACACATAGACTATAGTATTGAGGACACATGTTTTTACTTGAATATTAATAATTGAAATTGCATTATTATAACAAGTACACTTTGATCTAGATTATTGGAATCATGCACCCTCTCACACTCAAATTGATTTATTCTAGTCCAACAAATGAATATTCTTCATTCCAAAATTTGCACACACATAATATCTATTTTTTTTCCCATTGTGCATTTTAATAAAAACAAACCAATGTGCCCACTTGATTGAATCCTCATAAGAATGGATAGCCTAATCAAAGTGACATGACCAAATATGATTGATCACTCAAGGAAAATATTCTTAGAATAAGGATTGGCATATTTTTTTACTTTAAAAAATGATGCATTGTAGTATTATGTAGAAAAGAGCTTCGGGTGACTTGAGTTTTTAGCTAAATAGTTTTTCATCGTTGGCTAGTAGTAGGAGAGAAAATGTATTCCTAATTAGGAGAGAAGTAAGGAATGCGTAAGCCATTGGCCATGATTAACGGTGAACTTTAATGATGAAAATCTGGATCACTTTATTACCCTTAGCTAAGACTCAGTTTGCTTTTTAGTGGTCCAGAATTGCAGCCACTTGGACGACTACTCCGACCATTAGATTTGCCAAGTTTACTTTTCCATGCAAGAGTTATGGGCACAATATTTGAAAATTTGTAAGCTCTGGAAACTCAAGACACTTTTTCAGGGCTGCCCATAACCTATCTTCAGGTAGAAGAGTTTGCGGGAACACATGTGTGTAGCAAGGTTGCTTTTGTGGCAGCAAGTGTACTCAAGCACTTTGTTCTCTTCGATTGGAATGGGCGCTGGTGTCTTCAAAAATTGTGCCCTAGTGATTACGTTGGGGAAAGTCGCTGTATGTGGGACCTTATTCCCAGATCCCTGCCAAAAATCAGTTTGGCAAAAATAGTACATTTTACTTTTGTCAGCAAAGTTCTGAAACTCTGAAAAGTCAGGTTCGTATTTTCATTCATGATTCTCGTACTCTTGTCGTTTAATACGAAAGAGCCTCCTGCACCCTACTTTGGAGATGGGACTAGACTCTAGACCTACCCAACCAAACAAGCTCCTTGATAGCCCCTTTCTAGTCAAGCTATATAAAGAGAGAGACGTAACTTTTCTCTCTTATGTGCTCTTTGTTCGTATGCATAGCTGCTACCCTAGATTGTTGAGCAGATTGTTGAGCAGCGCATTGTTGCGACCGGGAGCTTATGCCCTAGGTTGTACAATAGATTGATATTTGAAATTGTTGTTTTCGAACACAATATGTGGAAGTTGTTTTTTTCATGTGTTTGAAAAGTAATTGTTCTTTCTTTCTTCTTTTTTTCAACTGCAAGTTGTATGTTTCAGACGATTGTTATTTGAGATTGTTTTTTACAGGTTTGACAAATAGTTGTTCTTTCTTGAAGTTTTATTTTTTCATGCATATAAGCAACAATGTTATTGTTTTAGATTGTCGTTTCTCAAGTATAATGTGCAACCTTGGCTACATTACAAAGTTGTTGCTCTAAACTGTTGATTGTCTCAATGTTGTGATGCACGACCTAGGTTGTAACTACAAGTTGTTGCAGATAGTTGCAAAAGATTGTTGTGTGAGATTGTTTCTTGAAATTTATGTTCTCATGTGAAGAAAGGAAGTTATTTTGTTTTTATTGTTCTAAGTCTTCATGCACACTCTTAATCTCATCATAAAGTTGTTACTCTAAATTGCTACTGGTGCATTGTTGTGATGTGCACCTTGGATTGCATTTGGTTTGCTTTGCTTTATGTTGTAGAAGATTTTTGTGTGATTTTTATATATTTGAAAAGCAATTATTTTTTCATGGAATTCATTGCCTTGGAATTGACCTATATGAATTTGTTTTTTTAGATTTTTGAAGAATTGTTTTTTTCATGACACCCTTTGTATGAAAGGTGTTGTGTCATCTTGTGTCTAGAAAACATTGTTCTTCTATAAATGTTCTTATTCACAAGGCTACTTTTCAAGCATTTGAATATCAATGGTTTTGTTATGGAAATTGAAGATAAATTGCTAGTGGCAACCACTTGTATGTGAAATTCATTGCTCTTTTGTGAATGTTTCAAATTTTGTTATCCTATGCTTATGTAAGCAAATATTTGTCTTTGTGCAAAAACCTATTTACAATCTGAAATCTTTCTGCATTTGAAAAACAATTGCTCTTTTATGAAATTAGTTTTCAAATTTAGTGGGTAAAACATAACTTAAAATGGTTTTACTATTATCTGAAAATTATCATACTTTACTTAGCTTTTTATGAACATGAACTCATTTCAACATTATGAGAGAACACCATCTTGCAAAGCTCAAAGAAGTGGGAAATATTAATTCTAATCTGAATTGTAGCTTTGCATAGTTTTACAGGCGTCTGAAAATTCTTGTTGTTTAACAAAAGCTCTTTATATGAACATTAATTCAATTGGGCACTTGGAGCGACCACCAAATAGCTGAGAGAGAACATAAATATTTATTTTATTGATTTCACGGCCCACTTTTTTTTTGTTGAATATTTCTTTCAGCAATGCTTTTTCAAAATAAAGTTAGCATAGTTTTGAATATCCCATTTGCGATATCTATTCCAAAATCTTTGGGGACAGATGAAATTGTGAAACAACTCACAACACCTGATTGAAATGATACCTGATTGAAATGACAAAGTTCTTCGTGATCACTAGATGGAATTGGTAATCTGACTTTTTGACCCTTTTGCAAAGTGTAACTGTAAGATCTGAATATGTAATCACTGATGGGTTTGCTAATTTTGTTCTTGAAAGTGTGAACATTGTGCATGCCACTGATTGGAGGTGCCAACTGCGGTATGATGTTGTAGTTGCCAATGCTTTTCACCATGGCCCTTTACTTTCTGCTGCCTGAGGTTCAGGAACTGAGTGTGGATTGACACATCCTCCCCAGACTCAGAGTGAAAAGCGAATTCATCTGGCCATCACAGCATTGTCAAGGTCATGCCCACAGAGACCCTGCCAATGCCTTCCCTCCTTGTGAGATTCATCCCTGAGAAACTGATCTTCTGTGAAGTACCATGTAGCTCATCAGGCAGAGGGGAAGGGCAATGGATCTGTTGACCTCCTGCCCCCTCCTACCCACAGCTTCCACAATCTTTCCAGCACATGTGTAGGGTGCCAGATTCTTGTTGTCAACATTGGGGATCTTCCTATTGTGCTCCTGGTGTTCTTGCTCTGCCACTGGTTGGACAGACTCTGGCCATGGCACAGGGTATAACCCATGTGGCCTTGGCCTTGTTGCCAATGGACCATTTTTCATGTGATTAATTTCTTCTTTCAAGCAACAAGTGCTCCCATACAATCTAGGGTTTCAGTCAATTGTGTTGACATGAAGCCCACCATTGTGTTCTGTTACTTCAGAACCAGCATACAGCAGTAATTACTTCTCAAACTGAAATTGCTTTGTGATCATTACTCCAAGATCATAGAACCCACAAATGACACATTGTAAGTATATATATTACAATGTAAGTGTATACATATATTAGTATTAATTACATCCCTGGTCATTGACATCACAGAACTCTATAACTTGTAACCATGAAACCTCCATTTCAGCAGCATTTCAGGGCAAACAAGAAGCATGCAAGAACACACAATTAACACAGTAAGACATGGTTGTTGAGTGCTGCTTGCAACTTTCAACTTGACCACCTCAGTTTTTTATGGCTGATTGTGTGGAGCAAAGTTGTTTCATACCATGCATCTTACTTCAAGCAACTGTACAGAATCTGGGAAGAGAGCAAACCCCTGCAAAGAATGTGAATGACTACCTTCAGATCAGTACAGAGACATCCAGACAATTGATTACTGTGCCTATACAGTATACAGAGTACCACTGTTCACGAATTTACTAAGGTCTTGGTCCATAAGCAACCTTCCCTGCCACAGAATCTGGCAGAATGATACCTTCAGCACTGTCTGAGGTTCTTAGCTGCAGCACTCATGCTTTTCCCCCTTGCACTTGCTACTACTAGCAGGGTATGGTCTGGAAGAAGTTATATCTACAAGATTGCCAATTGAAGAAGTGACAACACTTTGCAGGCCTCCATTCTATCAGTTGCGCAAAAGCAAAGCTAACACAATAAGAATAATTGTGGTCATTAATTTATGAATGCACTCACAAAATAGTAGATCGTTACTTTCATCATGAATATCAGTGACTAGTTTCAAGGCTGAACAGTTGCTTTATGAGCTCCCCACAGTGGGTGTAGATAAGAATGCAAACAATTGTACAAAAATCTGCATCCTCAGTTTCTGTTGCATTTCCCGACACAACAGAAAGACTTGCTCATGATGTTGGCAAGCACTCAAGGGACATAGCTAATCAAAAGGCATTATCCTCATTCAAGCTCAACAAGCTTCTGAGGGTGAGCTTCATTTCATTTTAGCTGGCCCATGTACAAGCAAGCATCTTAGCCTAATGCATAGACAGGCCTACATAAAGGATAGTGGGTGGGGCCTCTTGCACCCTAAACATATCATTTAAGCACACCAGTGAGTGGTACTGAAGAAGCCAGTGAACTTACTAGCATGGGTGCTGAAAAGGCCTGTACCCTAAGATTGCAGAACGCCAGACATAAAGACCTCTGACAGGCTCAGTACAACCATAGGATCAAGTCTTGCAAATTATAGACTTTAAATTTCTACCTGACCAAAAAAAGGCCTTGGCCAGGAGAGAGAAAAGCAAGAGAGAGTGCCCTTACCGAAAAAGTGAGATTTCAGTTTTACTGATAATGCCCCACAATCCACATATGTCTCAGTGGAAGTCTATTAACAAGGCCAACAAACAATTTCAACATGTATCATAAACAAGTATTGTCTGCACTTTGGTGTCATCTACAACAGTTGCCATCCACACAAATGAAAAAATGCCTTCTGTCATTATGACAGAAAGTGTGCGCTTTCTTATCAACTGAAGCAAGAAACACCTGCCTCACCCCAACACAAGTGCTTTTCTTTCTTCTAGCATTCCAACAACCTCCTGCGGACCTTGTAACTCAATGTCAGGTACTGACAATGACTTCCACATTGCCTTTATGACCTCTATTCTAAAACAGTTGCCATCCATACAAATAAAATAGTCTCTGCCATCATTATGACAAAATGTGTGCACTTTCTTATCAACTGAAGCAAGAAACACCTGCGTTATCCCACCTCGAGTGTTTTTGTTTCTTCTAGCATCCTAATAACCTCCTGCAGACCTTGTAACTCCATGTCAGTTACTGACAATGACTTCCACATTGACTTTATTACCTCTGTTCTACAATATTTTGAGACTCTATGTTCTGTTTCACATCTTGAGCTTCAGCTGCATTTCGCTGCTGCACTTTGTAAGCAATCTCATAAACAGCACCTGCATCAATTTTTTTAAGAGCATCAGATGAGTTCTCAGCCAGTATTCACAGTGGTGATGAAAGCTCTGAATGGACTGACAAATGCTTTCCAAAGACACTTATGACTAAGGTGCTGGAAGGCACAACACAAATACAGTACTCTCTGCAATGGAGCATTGAAAACCAAAACCAGAGAAGTGACCTCAATTAAGTGACTATGCACAGTCACAATCTAGAACTCTGCACTGTTGATTAAAAGCCAAATGAAGCTGTGTGCCTACAGAACCATCATGACCTTTATCTTAACTTGGAACAGTAAGATTAGCCTGACCATCTTGGCTCTGATCCTAGTAATCGTATATACAGTAGTACTATGCCATTCTTATATAAAACATATTGAGCTACTGGTGAACTTGGCCAAGAATCCACCAATAGTAGCTTTGGCCAACAGTTGCTAAGTATAGAGTGAACTGGGTCAGGAGTGAGATGGAGTATCACAAGTGCATACCTGCAGCAACCAAGAGGACCAGGAAATCACCAAAAAGTTGTATCCTTTGAACAGCAGTCTTTGTTGATTGATATTTGGACAGGGCAGGATCCTTTGCAAGCAGCTGCAGTACCACAGAAACAAGCAAGCAGAAGAACAATGTCAATACAAGAAGGAGCATTGTGTCCAACATGGAAACCAGCTACATGGCTCCAAAAAAAAAAATTGCTACAGTATGCAAGATAATGCACCTTGCAGATCACCCCAAAAAAATCTCTAACTAATTCTGCCACAACAAACCCTCCAATAGAAGTACCATGCACAGTTGAGACTACCAGAAAATGCCTGCATTCTAGATACAGCCTCACCAGTTTTGTGAATCAAGAGACAATAGAAACAACTGTATAGAGACCTGATCAAAATACTAAACACAGTACACATGCTGCATCCAATTGCCGAAAAAAGTTCCACTTTTTTCTCATATGCAAAAGCTTATTATTATCCATGCCTAGGGACCTAAGAGCATCTCCAATGGTGCTCACTATGTGACCCTGAAAAAATATTTCTCACATCCAAGTTTAAGTCATTTACTTTCTCCAGCCCCACCCATAAAACTAAAACTGGGACTGCAAACAGGTGGGAGACTACTAATAGCAAACCTCCTGGACCAATCATTATGATTAGCCAATCAGAAACAGGAAGCAGTAATCAGATCATAGTTATTAAACTCTTCTCTGGCAGGTGTTAGGCTTTGTTGTGCCTTTTACCAGCTTCAGCAAACTGTGCAAAAATGCAGGGCCAAAACCATTTTGCTGAGCCAAACCAGCACGTTTTGACTTTTCTTCATCCAATTCTAACTTGCAGGATCACATCCTGAGAACTGGTAGAGTTGCTCTAGTACATGAACAAGTTCAGACTAACAAAAGAGGCAGTCTCCGTCTTGTGACCATCTAGGGTAAACTATTTACCAAACCACTGGCAATAACCCTAGACTAAGCACAGCTGAGAATCTTAGATTCCGTTGCTCACTCCGATTAGTACACAGTATATAACTAGTACTGCCATAGAACCTGGAAGAGATTCGCGACCTAAATCCTGCCAGAAAAAAAGAAACGGTGACCTAATTCCCGAAATACGATGTTCTACAATGGTCCACATGATAGATCGATCAACAAATTTCAAAACACTGAGAAATGTGTTCTTCTAAGTGAAGAAAATGAAGGCAAAGAGGGAGGCATGTGAAACCGACCTCCTCCTCTCGAGATCCGGACTTGGTGGAGAGCCTCGCCGTGGATGTTGAAGTGGAGTTACCGTTTGAAGTGCGTGACACTAAACGCCTCGCTAGAACTCGCACGCTCTGCATCTTTTTTTTCTTCCAGCTCTTTTCCCTCTCTCTGCTGTTTTGATCTCCCTCTGCGTGCGTGCGTGCGCGCGCGTGCTTGCGCACTGTGGTGTTGCACAAGAGAGGCGATCGTCCACAACAAGGCACGTGCTTCGCACACAAAAACAGCTACTGGAGACAAAGGAGATCACTTTTACACTGTATTGGTGAAAAACAAAGCTCCGGAAGGGCTTTCTCACATTGATGGAACGGGTCGGTTGGGGGTTCCAATCCATAACTATTATTGGTATCAATAAGTGCCACTTTAGACAAGGGTCCAAGGACTAAAAGCCCAGGGATCAATTTGAAGCAATTTGAACCTTGAATCGGACCTTTCTTCATATTAAAAAAAACATTTTTTTCTTAAAGTACAATAAGTGTATCTAAAGGCTTGGGGTCCAATTCAAGGATCCAATATAAAAAATGTGTGATTGACATGCAAGAGGATTAGGTTAACATCTGGTCTTTTTTCTCTTCTTCTTCTGTTTTTTCATGATTTTTTTAATTTTTTGTTTTCACTTCCATTTCATGCACTTGGGAAGGGCTGAAAATGTATTCTCTCTAACAACCATCTTGTGAAGATCCATAAAGTTAGCCATGATAATTTTAAATTGATAAAAAATGAGGGAGTTTGTGTGCTCTCAACAATGCCCTCAATCCATATATGCATCTTTTATTCTCACAGAAATTGAGCAACAAGGATTAAAAAAAACAATGAAAAAGAAAAAACTAAGAAATGAGCAACCTCAGATCTTAGCTTACACTTTGATTCTCCAAACCATGTGCTCTCTTTTTAGCTGTTTTTTTTTTTTTGGTTCAGACGAATTGGTTTTCCCTCCAAAATGATGTCATGCAAGGTAAATCAAAATTTGATTTGTCTTGATCCTGAACCTTTGTCTAAAGACCTTGACACCAATGTAAAACTCTTGACCAATAGGAATGCTCGATTTCATTGGACCTTGCTTCTTGGACCCTTGTCTAAAGTGGCCCTAAGCCTGCATGTACTATCTCAAATATGGTTTTCTCTTTTTTTCCTCTAAATTTTGTGATACTGAGAATATGGAAAAAAGTTCCAGAAAATTAGCAAAATTACTTGAATTTTGCACAAGAAAAAGAAAAATTTCCCAATTTGTCCCAATTTTTTTTTGGAAACAGGAACAAAAATGGTTGGAAAAAAAATCATTGATGTCAACCCTGGTATTGAAGGGCAGACTGTGTGCTGGCCTCTTTCCTTATTTGTAGATATTGAGTTTCACCCCCTAGTACCTACTTTGGCAGCTTTGACACTAATTATTCTAATTTGTAGAAAAAACTGTTGAAATTTTCTACTAAAAAAAATATCCAAAGAACAAAACTTCGTGAAGGATCATTTTCAATATTTGTGCATGTCCAAACTTTAACACGTTTTTTCTTTCTGATACTTTTTCAATCAATAAAACAAACAAACTTTGTTTTTTCTTTTGAAGAGGTTTCAAATATTTATGACATGCAATAAGCATAATTTGCAAAACTTCAAGCCATTTTAAGAAAAAAAACATTTTGAAGTTCAACCATGTTCCCCCAAACAAATTTATTATTATTCCTTCCAATAATGTTCAAAGCAAAAGAAGAGTTGATCTTATAGGACTTTTAAAGGTGATACTTTAAAGCCATAGAAATTTTGAGTTTTAATCATTTGAGTATTATTCAATTCCCTTCCAACCCAACCATAAATGTCTCTAAAATTGAACACCAACCCCATGCAAAATAGAACCAAACTGAAGCCCTTCATAAAGCAAAGAAAAATAACACTAACATGTACATTGACTATGTTTGTATCATGGAAAACCAACTCATATTGCTATTGAATGTTCAAAGAACCATGGTCAACATATGGCACATGTTACTTTTTTCACCAATTCACAACATAAACAATAGGGAAATGATGACATCCAATTTTAAAAGGCACCTTAAGATCGGTTTTTGATGTGTCATGTAAAAAATAATCTTGGTTTGTTCCAAAACTTAACACTTTATTTTTTGTTACAAATCATGATAAAATGCAATAAGATCATAACAATGAAAACTCAATCAAAGCTTGATTTTGGTGCATTTGCATTTTGTTATCAATAAGGACTTGGTGCATAACAATGTAATTTGACATTGATGAAGAAAACAACATTGGTACCTATTGAAATTGTTAATAATCAATTTATTTTCAAGATTCATAACACATAAAACCAAAGCATTAAAAGATACCATCAAATGTTGCATATTAGTAATGTTGTTTTTAATATCATTTTATCCCCCAACAACCCAACATCATTGGTTTATTTTAATTTATTTTGCATATTCAATGAGTGGATCAACATTCTCGAACTTTCGATTTTGAAGTCGAAAAACACAATGTGACAAATATGTGAGGTTTTCCCCACAAGCATGTTTGGCCAATAAAATCACAATCATATGCATATGCACTTTAATATGAACATGTGAATGGATGAATGTGAAGTTTTTTGGGCACACGAAAAGACCTAGTATTTTAGAAAGATTAATGTGTTCTAAGCTTTGGGTTTGGGAGCGAGGGCTTTCATGCATGTTGTAAAAAATTGTTAGGAAAGGAATAAATAAAAATAGTCAAAATAGGATTAACTATATTAATTGAACTTCCATAGCCTAATTGGTTAGTTAATTAGTTGAATGCAACTAATTTCTAGCTAGTAGTCAATTGAATATTATGTATTTTTTATTTTACATTACCTAGGTGAAAGCATGGTAAAGTATACACAAAAAGTAGTGTAAGCAACTAAATACAAAAGCCTCTATAGAAAAGGACTAACAAGTAGATGATTTTATGAGGATGATAATATTATTTTTGGGTACATTATTTTTTACCTTTTGTTTGCATGAACTTCAAAAGTTAAATTGTTATAATCATGTTTTTTTTACATTACTTGCAAATATGACGCGCTCCCAAGTTCCTAGTTAGACCCAAGATGGGCCTAAGTTACTCAAACAACGGAATTGTGAGGAACTCAGGGCACGCTTCTAGCTCTCCACATTAGAAGGCATAGAGGGGCATGCTGAAGCTCGTGGATGAAACTAGAAAAGGTGACAAGCTTTAGTTACTTACTCAAACCTACATCAAACCAACCAACAAATTGGTTAGTTCACTTTCTGGAACACCTTTAGTGCCAAGACAAGCCACGAGCAACTCTAGACTCACAAAACTCACCATGGCCTGGACCCGAGGGAAACCACCACCTTCCCCCACATAGCATTATCTGCACCTCTTCGCAGCACCCACATCCAATGGCTTTTTGTCCCAGGACTCCCAAGGAGGAGTCCCAAAATTGTCGTGGTTTGAACTCCCAAGACTTTACGAGGTCATAACTCTTTACTGAGACTTCTAATTGAGATGAAGTTTGAAGCAAACTTGTAGCTCTCCTTGAAAGCTTTCCAATAGTGTGTCGCACTCCACCTGTACACACCGAGGTCAGGTCAATTCCCGACTTTTAATGGTCAGGAGTCAAATTGCCAGTTTGACTTGCGACCCTTCTTTTTGCCATAACGTGTGCTACAAATGTCCAAATGGCCCATGCGAGCCCATTTTCGACATCTACACTTTGATAGATTTCCAATGATATAAAAAACATTCCAATGCGAGGTGTTTTGACCCCTGCAATCGAACTCTGAAATTTTGGGAGTCCCAGAGGACTCCCAAGTCCCCATTTCGAGAGTGTGAGTTTCATCCTTACACTCTCTCAAAATAGGGTTGTGACAAAGTACTTGAATTAAACCTAAAATTTGTGAAAATTTGAAAAATTAAGTTCAAATATTTGAAAATAAGTGAATTTTTTTTGTTAGTATTTTTTTTTTCATGCACCTTGATATTGATATGGTGAATATTCCATATAATGTTTTTGGTTAACAAATGTTGAAGCGCTCCCAAGCCCCTTGCTAGACCCACTTGAAGGTCCAAGTATGTTGAATTGCGGAAAGTTGGGGACTTGAGGGCCGCTCCCGACTTCCAGCACTAAAAGGAGGTAGAGGGGCGTGCTAGAAGTCCCGAGATTAGATTAGGAAAAGGGACAAGTATTATCTCACTCGAATCTACATCCAAAACCAACCACAAGAGGGTTAATTCACATTCGGGAACACCCTTGGGTGTTGGAACAAGCCACGAGCACTTGAACTCACTTGACTCACCACGGCCCGGACTCGAGGGAAGCCACCACCTTCCCTCATATAGTATTCTCTGTAGCTCTCCGCCGAGGCTACATCCGAATGGCACTTTTTCTCGGGACTCCTAAGGAGGAGTCCCGAAACTGTCCCGATTTGGACTCCCAAGACTTTGGACGCTCATAATTCCTTGCCCCGCACTCGGATCGGGACGCAGTTTAAACCAAAGTTATAGCTCTCTTCGAGAGCTTTTCAACGCCATGTTGCACTCCTTCAACGGACGTTGGGAAGAGGTCAATTATTGACTTTTAGTGGTCGGGAATCAAATTGCCAATTTGACTCCCGGCCTTTCTTTTGCCCATAACTTGGGCTGTAGTTGTCCAAATGGCCCATGCGAGGCCATTTTGGGCATCTACACTTCAATACCTTTCCATTGATATAAAATACACCTTAATGCGAGATGTTTTGACCCTTGAACTCGAGCTCTGAGTTTTCAGGAGTCCCGAAGGACTCCAACTTCCCACTTTTGGGGGTGTGAGTTTCATCCTCACATTTATCCCAAAGTGGGGTTGCGACAAATGTTTTTTTCAAAACTAAAATCAACCCCATCCCCTTGAAAATGATAAAATTATTGGGGATGGTTTTGAGGTACTTTTTCAAATCCAAATGATATGACACAAATTACTTTGAAAAATTAAAGAGAGGTTAAAGATGCCCATTAGAAAAACTAAAAATTTCATTTGTTTTGAAATGTTAAAGGAAGGTTAGAAATTTTAAAAAATATTTTTCTGGTGTTTTCAAGTAGAAAACAAGGTACCAAATATGTACGAAATGTCTTACTTGTACCCACCTATAATGTCTTATTAAAGTTATGTCTTACCAAATTATTCCTTTAACAAACCACGTCTTATGAAGGGAATATGACTAAACTTATAAATGGATTACTAAATTGTTTTACTAATGAATGTGAGTTTTAATTATTATGTTGAACCTTGGGCTTTGATCAAACATTATGCCTTTGCCTTTTGCTTCAATTTTCCTAAGCATAATGAAAACTGAATTTTTTTTTTTCTAAGGATCTTGGTTTTTTTATTGTCTTGGTACGATTGTTACTAAATGTCATTAGATGTATCATCATATATAATGTATGAACACCAATATAATTCGAATTTTAAGGGCGTAACAAAAAAATATAAATATATTTATTAGGCCCTCAAATATGTTTGATTTTATCAAGTTTTTAAAAGTAAAACATGCCAAACTAGGCAAATGCATAGACCCCTTTCTTTTTCTTTTACCATTATCAATCTAATTTATGATATATATATATATATTTATGTTGCGTCCTTCATTGTAAAGCCAACTAAATGTTATGCACCTTTTCGAAACTTCCCATTTTTCCTTTATGTTTTCCCACCTTGACTTTGAAATGACCATAAAGGAGGGGGGTGGTTTTACATTGCATTCGCTCTAATTCATATCTAGCCACAAGCAATCTACATGTGTGATGTCATACAATTTGATTTGACATACAACTAAACCTATGAAATTTTTAATTGAATTCCAAATAGATCATAGAATTTTAAGCAATTTTTTTTTTGTGTAATTTAGGGGTATTTGTTTTTATGATCAGCGCTTTCTTCTTATGTATTCTTATTTTAGATTTTTTTAGACTTTTTATCAATATGAAGTTATTGTAAAACTGTATATAAGATCTATTTCTTAAAATTTTCAATCTTGCTATACTTTTTTAATTATCTACCATTTTAAAACATATATTTTTAAAAATATTTATAATTATTTATCACAAAACCCATCAAAACTTTGAATTTGACCATGTGACAAGGGTCCACACTTGTAGAAAGTTATATATATATATATATATTTCCTTTCTTCGCAAATTAAGGGCATGTGGTAGTAGACAATAAATTAATGAAGAATAAAAGAATATTTCTTTTTTATGTTACATAGTTTCATCAACCATTTTTGGTTTGAACATAGGTTCAAGGGACATTTTGATCTTTTATTGTATTATCTTGCGGATGGGGAAAGGTGTTTTAAAAAAATGGATCTTCCCCTTAACTTTTGGAATGAATTTTTTAAAGTCAATTGGAACTAAAAATATTTATCCTTCAATAAAACAAATTAAGCCTCTAATTGTTGAAAGTGAAATTGTCGATTCCCAAAATCATGTTCCCATATTTTATTTTATTTTGTCAGGCATGTCTACATTTGAAATCAAAATGATTTTTTTTACATGCATGTATAATCACTAACAACTTATTTTTCTATTATTTTCATTAATTGAAATCAATGCATCTCTTCTAAAGCCTCAAAACAATTTAATAAAATTTTAAATAAAGAGATTTAAGGATTTTTTAAAAAAAAGATGTTAATAAAGGTCGTTTTCAGTGTAATATTGAATTGTTTTCATTGAAAGTGACATAAATTATCATAGATGAAAAGGAAAAATGGCCCATTAATGAGCCATAGGTCACAGATTATGACACTTCTTTTTTTTATAACGTAGCTTTGGTTGGACATTTTTCTTTGAAATTCTCATCCTTTCCATCTAGGGGTATTATTTTGCTCACATGAGTAAAATGATGAAATCCCAAAAGAAACGCTAACACAAGGACATAACATAATAAATGGTTAGGAGTTTGTATGAGCAAAATGGATAGAAAAAAGATTTTTTTTTGGTCCTAACAATAAACTAGGTAGACGCCATGTAAATATTATCACCTCATCTTACCATTTGTAAGCCACAATTTATTTCTATTTTTTTCATTTTCCATAGAATTTTTGGGATTTTCTTAAAGGTGGTTGTTAGGTAACCTATGATTATAATAAAAGCACTACTACTTAAAAGGCTCAAGGTTTATCTAACAATAAGGAAAACAAAACATGCCATAAAAGTAGTGGTGAGGGGACATTCGTTGGTTACTTTATTGGCCTGCCTAAAAAATCTACATGGGTTATCGATACAAATCTAATAGTGAGCATACTTGCTTGGTGAAAATGATAGACATGATTGTCCAACTTGAATTACCTTATGATTTTAGCATAATGGTTTTTACCCTTAAAAGTACTTCCATATAAGAGTTTCTAAATGACAAAGGTTTGGTTTGAAGAAAGTGCCTACTTAGTTTATGTGCCAGTAAACAAATAGGTGACAAACCCAATATTCAATGACTTCCTTCATTTCCTGGAAATTGTGCAATATGGCTTCATCTTCAAAGGGTATAAAATAGATTGGCCAAAAAAAATCAAAAAATTTTCCCTCCCTTTTTTGACTAGCATGTTTCACATTGCTTAAGTGTGCGATGTCAATCTGCCGATTTAGGCCCCTTCCCTTCTATTGTAAAATAACACTTCCTCTCACTTTTTATAGGATTATCAAAGCAAAGAGTAGGCAAGTACTATGAGCCCACCATCCTATGCATCTATTCACAAGGATGTGTGGTTCATTAGTTTCATTAAATGCTCGAACTATCTCTCTATGTCTTGTCTATTATTATGTTTTCATATGCAGGAATACCCTCATTAGCTAGATTTTATAACAAATTAAATTTGGTTTTTGTTGCTTTAAGTTGTGGGCTTACTTACTAGCTTTAATATAGGAGTTGTTACTATCATTATCAATTGTTTTTACTATGTACATTTTTGTGAAAACAATGTATTTTGATACACCTAAAACATGGATTTTATATAAACCCATGGATTGCAAAAAATCCTTACTTTTAACAATTACTTTATTTTTATTACTTTTTCTTTCTATATTAATAAGGTTGTGACTACATAAGTTGAACATATTGCTAGCAAAAGTAGGACTATTCCTTTGTAAATTATTAAAACCTCCATGGTTATTACAGAAGTTTGCCTTGGATTAAATGTTCAAGTTAGGGAATTGAAAAATGAAATAGGCAATATTAATAATTTAGGACAACACATTTATAACTTTCATGTGTTTATGCATGTGGCCAAGTACATAGGCTGGCTATTAAGTTTATTTTGGCTCAGTTGTATATTTTTAAACAAGGCAAAATTCGGTGTGAACTACCCAAAAAGCTATCACATTAATATCATCGTTAGAATAGTAGGGAAAAACTAGGGATCAATGGGCTTGCCTTCATTAAGGCTCCTTAGTAAAACAAAGGATATGGTTAGGACAACGAGCTTGAAACGTAAGCTTGTTTAAAGTTAGACCAAACGTCCTAAGCAAGATATAATGGCGAGCAAATGGTTAATCGGCCAATAGCATCAAACCTATAGTTGATGGCATTAACTTCTAAAAAAACCATACACTATGAGAAATTGCGTCCGTCGAAACCACATTACCTTGCAACTAAAATTCAAAAAATAACTCATATATACAACTATTATGCAACTATCCTTTGGGTATTATAACTAATGTGCAACTATCCACCTAGAAATATGATGTATTAATAAATAAATTGCCACATCAAAAACTCAGTTAATTGTATTAGTTGAAAATGGGTCTTCTATACAATAATTTATACACATCATACATACATATGTAGTTAACCATATTTGATTTTTTTAGGAGTTGCATTATAGTTACATGTGGTAACTATTTTAAAACTATTGTAAATGTGCCACTAAAGCAACAATTATGTTACAACTAGTGTACAATGTATGTACAAGCAATCATGCCACGTTCCACCATCCATTATGGGATACATTTACAACTAATTTTTTATTATGATTCCCATTGATACAATTAATATGGCCACTAGTGCACCACTATTAAAGTAATATTATTGAACTATGTTATGATTATAATATATTATTTATAACTTAATAAAAATACATACACATTAGTTATTTATATTTTCATCATATGTGCTTCATTTTGAGTGATTTAAAATGTTATGGAAACACTACCTCAAGCTCTAGAAATCATCCTTGAAGTGCAAAGGAAAAGGAATAATGAAAAAATAACAAGAAAAATAAACTTTCCAACTTACAAAACACATTTTTTTCCTTTTTTTTTTCCTCTTTGAACCCCCCTTGCTTTCAAACCTCATAATTTTTTTATTACTTATTAATTTTAAATGATTTAAAACGTTATAGGGTCATCACCTAAAGTTCTACAAATCATCTTTGAATTCTAATAACAACAGAACAATATACAAGGATTTTTTAAGTGCTCAGGATTTGGCTTTTTAATGTTCAGTGGTTTGTTTTTTTTAATTTCCTTACCCCCTCTACTTTAGGGGGCCATAACTTTCTCAATTTTATTCTGTTTTTGACAATTTTCAGTGCCCCAAATGCACCAATAGGAGGGGTTCAAGTTTTGTTTAGACACTAGAAACAATAAAACCTTCCCCTTGAATCTAGCTTGCCTTGAATGCTTAAGTGTTATAGTTGCAATTCAATTGTAACATAGTTTGCAATTAAAGAACAACTAAAAGATTTAACCCCTATGGTTTGTCTTCAAATCCCATGTTACAAACTATATAAAAAAAGGCTTGTTTTCTTACATTTTCACATTAAAATACAACTGCCATTTTGGGATGAACTCAAAAAAGTTTAACCTAAAAGCAAAACATGGAGTTAAAAATAAAATTTCATGGCTATTTTTTAGTTCATTTAGTTTTTTGTTTTCCTACCTATTTACTTACTTAGTAAATGGGTAGGTAGTTCCTAGGTAAATCCATAGCCATGTAGGTTTAAAAACCTACCAACCTACCTATTTATGTTTATGTATGACCTACCTAGCTACTAAAATAAATAATTTATTTATTTATTTTAAAATATAATTAATATGCTATGTGGTAAATTTTTATTGTGCCACGTGTCATAATTTTGGACCATCATTAACAATCATAATGAATGATGGAAATCAATATTTAAGAAAGAAAAATTTTTGTGTCCAAAAAATTTCATAGTGCCACTTGTCATATTTTAATAGATGGATGACAATTAATAATGTTAGCATGACATCATGGGTGCAATTATAATGGAATTGCATAGTAGTTGAAAATGAATTGTTTTGATAAAGTTACAATTGAGTTGCAACTTTGCAACTCATGCAACTATCCATTAACACTCACGACATATAAATACAGTGAATTGTAAATGTCTTCTACAATTCAAAAATTTAGTTGCAAGGTTAATTGCAAAACACCTTTTTTTCTCATAGTGATAGGGCACTCCATACATAGCAAGGGGGTCCAACCATTCTATTAGGAGCCACACATGCCCCTTTAGAGCATTGTTTTATTTTTAAAATCTTCTTGGAATCTTTTTTAATATGTTTTTCAAAAAAAAAAAAAATTTAAAATTTTATTAATATTATTATGTTAAGGTATATTTAAAAACCAAAAAATATCAACAAATATTTCATTAAAAAATATTTTCAAATTGTGTTTTTAGTGTCAAAACTATTTTAAACTATTTTTATGTAGCTTTTAAGCAATGGTTACAAAAGGTTAAAAGTCCTTATATGTATTTTTCACTCATTAGATTGATTCCAAATTTTTATGACATGTACATAATGTATTCACAATAACATTTTATTTTTAAAAAAATTATTTATTTATTATTTATTTATTGTTTACAATCCAAAATTCAAAAAATTAAACAACAGTTATGATTACTTTTGGTACATGTTAGTATGATTGCACTCAAGTCTAGAAGATTAGACATCTGTGCAAAAACCTAAATTCTCACTAAAAGGTGAAAACAAATTCAAACCTATGGAAGTTGAAGTTAATTACACTCATGACAATGTCCTAAGGGAGTTTAAAGGCCACATAATATTACTAACTTATTTCAGTCATGCAAAGGGGGCTAGTCCAAGATCATACTTTTCTTTTACTAATGTAGCAGGAGTTCTCAACGATTATGTATGCCATTTTATTTGCAAACTAGACTCAACATGTTGTGTTCATTTTTTGACAACAACATGGGTAAGGACTTGCAAAAGCAAAGGCGACAAATACTATAAGTTAACCATAATATTGAATGATCCTTTGTTTTTAATTGTTTATTTTGAAGCTATTTGAAGAGAGTTAGAAAATATAACATTGAAATTCATAAAGGATATTTTGAGTTAAAAAAACCCCCACAAAGGCCCATTCAGGCAATAAGCCAAGCAAAAATGAGTTTCTTTATACTAGCTTGTAAAGTGGAAATATTTGAGCTAAACAACATTAGAATAGGGGCGATAACATTATAAAAAAAACCCTTTGGTTAATCTTGGAGGCCATTTTTGAACCTATCTCCTTTAATTGCTCATGTGGATTTCAACCTTACAGAAAAAGCTTGCCAAAGATCTATATTTAATAAGTTTAAACTACATGTGGGCCTATTGAAGGCTATGGGTGACTATAAAGGTGTTTAAATCTTAGCAATTAATGTTATCACAAAAGATTGTCGACCTGAGCTAGGACATTAGCTTGGGGTTATTTTGATTATGTGTTACTTGTAGATTTGATTAAATAGGGATGCGTCATCTAAGAAAGGTAGATGAAAGACATAAGAATTAAGATTTGCTTGGAAGATGTCAAGTCTACTATGACCAATGGGTATGAAACCACGTAAGCAAATATCTTTGTGTGAACAACAACCACCAAAGATAACTTGTAAATCACAGTGGACATGGATATATTGAAAGCTGGAATTATTGTGGAAAAGGTTACTGTAAGGTTCAAATTAAGATCTAGGAATGTGAACAATATGAGCTAAAAGTTCCATATTATTTGAAGGGTAGAGGAAGGGGGGTTTTCACTTTGTTTCTTTAACCTATATTTGTTAATGATGTCCAGCTGAACAAAAATCCTAATTTCGGCTCTTGGAAAAAGTTCCACCATAGGGGCAACATTACCAATAAAATATTTGTCTTTTCAAAACATGTTGGGTCTTGGGTGGGCCAAAAGCATCTTGCATGCAATGTATGGGATCTCACCCCTAAAGGAAGAAAGGGCACCCTCTAATCCTAAGAGATCCTTCCTATTACCAGGGTTTAACCTAGAAGAGTTTAAAGCTAAAGCAAAATAAAAAATGCATTTTTTTCCTTTCTTGACACTATCTTCTACCTTTTTCATGACATCAACTCCCAGACACTTGTTGATTATGAAAAAGAAATACGCATGAAGTAGAAGGCATGTGTGATTAAAGAGAAGTTATGGACTTACCTTTGCATGATGTTAATATAAAAACTTTATCTGGAAATGAAAGTAAAATAATATTGTTAGTTATGTGTAAGTCAATCTACAAGGGATGAATGATTGGTGTGGGTCATTGTCATACAATACAAAAAGTTAGTGGAAATTTGCAACCACTAGCATGAGTTTTTCAAAAATACACAAGTTTACAAGTTAGATACCTCAACATGAGGTGTTCAACATGAGGTGTTTGAATTAATGGTGAAGGGCAAGAAAGCAATAGGACAACATGAATAAGCTAAGGATAGAAAGAAATGTAGTGCCAACAAAAAAGATATATTAATATGATATATGTTCTTCTAGCACAAATCCTTGTGACATGGTAACAAAAAGTCCTTTTTCAATATGGGTATTAAAAGGACATTGTCAACAATGAAAATGTCAATATTTTATCTAAACATCAATATGGCAAAAACATGGATATATGACTAATTTTATATTCATATGTGCCCCACATGACTACATAATCTAATCTAATTCATTGCATTGGATAGACATTTAAGACTACATCCACATGGATAACAATTTTCATGATTACCTTTTTTTTAATTTAGAAAAATGATTATTGTAAAAAATGGGTTTGTATTTTTTATTTAAATTGTATTCATAAATTGTCAAGCACATGTACATGGTTGTTTACAACATGTTCAATTCAATGAGATTAATTTGATTATGATCTCGTTAGTAAGAAGACTTATTAAATTCAACTATGTAGTCATGTAAGTCAAATATAAATTGTCATAAGAAAGAATTGAACCTTCACATCCATCCTTAAACAACCCATCATGTCTTTTAAATTGTGATTAAAAATGTCAATGCATAATCATAAACATATCCATTTTAACCTCTTTTTCCCAAAACAAAATTTTCACAATTGTGAAAATTTTCAAAAAATTTGTTTTAAATTTAATGATTTTTTTGGGATAAATTTGTCAACATTCAAATGAACAAAAGAAAATAAAAATCATTAAACTTCTACACATGATTCAAGCAAGTAGCAAAAAATATTAAGGATTAAAAAAAAAATCCTTTCATGTTTTTAATAGAAAAAATTGTCTAAATCAACTTATGGATGATCACCACCAATTGGCTATGTCACAAAATTGAAGGCAGAAAAAAAATTGGTTCATTTGAAATATCTTGCAACTCAAAAACATTTAATGTCTTTTCTCTCCCATACACTTTTCAAATGAATTAAATGAAATTAATAAAAATAATTCAAAGATATTTACATTTAAAATACTTAAGTTTAATATTTTAAGTTTTGACTTGGGCCGTAAATACAAATGTATTCTCTTTAATTTCAAACATAACATACTTTTATTTCACAATTGTTATTACATCATTATGAATTAATCACATAATTTTTTTTAAAAATAATTTTCTAATTTAATTTTAACTGTTAATACTTCTAATTTCAATGTAAAGACATAAATTAATTAAAAATATTTATTTCAGAAATTCAGATGTAATTTAAAATCTTGGCTTGGACCATATGTTCAAGTGTAAATATTTTTATTTTAGAAATTTATAATTATATTAATTTTAAGTTTTAAACATTTTAATTAAATATGTATAATATGATTTCACATGTATTTAAGTTCTAATTTAAATTCCATTTGTAAATGACTTTAATTTGAATATAAAATTATATATTAGTTAGAAATATTAATTTTATAAATTTAAATGAAATGAAATGATATATATATAATTGTATTATGTTATTTTACTCATTAAGCTATTTTCATACATAATATCACACTTGAAATTACATAAATTTGATCTAATTTCAAAGTAATTATGTAATTTCAAAAATAATAATTCCAAAATATTTTTCAAAATTTTAAGTAACTTTGAATCTAAAGAAATTATTTAAATTCAAATATTTCATGGCCTAATTCAAAATTCAATGCATTTTTCTTCATGTATATTAGTTTTATCATTTTCATAATCACCTTTATCCTTGTATGTTTTGCCATTAAATTTTGAAAAGAATAATTATTAAGGTTTTTAATTGTTGAAAAGAAAAATCCCATGGATGGTTTTGTTAATTGTGTGTCCTATCCCTTTACATTATTATTCCATAACACAAAAAAACCCTTTGATAATGGGTCAAAACGACATTTGAAAGCATTTAAAAGAAAATTTAACATTTATTTTAATTATAATTTAATTTTTCAATATTGATTAAACCTTCTTGTAATAGTTACTAAATATCAAAATTGAAATCAAATAATTGCTCAAAGAAAGGCTCAACAAGATGCATCATATAACTTGAACATGTACCCTTTTCATGTAAACCTAATGATGATTAAAGTTTACAAATTATGCGTATTACATGGGACACATGACATGCTTAAATTTGAAAAATAACCACACATTGTCTTAATCATGGATGGTGGTTTTGCATAGTGCATTGTTTGTACGAATAATGATTGACTTCAAAAAAAGGTTCATGACTTATTTGAACCCAAATATAATTTGTCACAAGTGGCACCTCAAAAATGCATCAATGAGAATCTAGAAAAGAAGTTTATTTTACATTCCAAATCTTTAGTTGGTGTCACAATCCAATTTGTCAAGAAAAATGATGATTATGTTGGACTTTGTGTTGATTATTGTGGGATTGAATGGGTTTGTCATAAGAAATTTATACATTTTATTTTTGATATTTGGGTTGTTGGATAAATTGAACCATGCAAAAATGTACACCAAGTTAAAGTATGTGGTGCTTATAATTTAGTGCATGTTCAAGAAAGTTATGATTGGAAAACAACATTCTAAACATGATATGGTCATTTTGAATATGTTGTGATGCATTTTGACCTTACAAATGCATTTATTGTTTTTTAACACTTAATAAATTATAATTTTGTATGAGTATTTGGACTTTGAAAAATAGTAACATCATGTATGATTGACCTATTCAAGAAGAACTTCCAAATTCCAAATTTAATGTCAAATTGAAAAATGTGAATGTCATCAAAATACATGGATTTCCTTGACTACGTCATTTTTCATGAAGGCATTTACATGGTCCCTCCTAAGGTTGAAGACATTGTGAATTGGGTTACCTTAGTTTTTGTTCATGTTGTTTAATATTTTCTTGAGTTTACTAATTCTTATTAACAATTCATTGCACATTATTCTCTAAAGTGACCCTTTTGCTTGTTTGATTAGGAACAATCAACCTTTCACCTACTCACCTATAGTTAAAACTATCTTTCAATCTTTCAAGACTTCTTTCACAACCTTATTCTTGATTCATGTGAACCTTTTCAAACCATTTATTTTGGGGATTGATGATTCTAACTTTGCATTAAGTGCAATGTTATTGTGTACTATAGAAGGCAATCTTTTTCATCTTGTCAACTTTTGTTCTTGGAAATTTTCCACTAGTGAGATTAACTACCTGATTCTTGGCAAAGCCTCTTATCATGTTGATGCATTTGAGAACTGGCATCATCTTATTGAAGGGGCTCAACATGAAATAATCATTATGTGTGCCTAACCTCTCAAAGAACCTTCAATCTGTGTGATGTATCAAATTTAATTTACATTATTTTGCTTCAAATAACAAACCAATATCTAAGATAAAATGTTACTTTGCCTCTGATAGTGCTGGAGTTTTAGAGTATTTTAGTACACTCATTGGACCATTTTTTTGTTTAATGTCACATGTGAGACCAATGAAAAAAAAGATATTTCACTGTTTTTCCTAGAATTTCATGTCATTGTTTGAACATTGCCATTCCACATTTGCCAATCATGCCTTGTTCTTAACACATTCATAGCTGGCTGTTACAATTCCCTCATTATACAATTATTACATCCAATGAATGGCAGAAAGGTATCTTTGTAATGTACTGCATCACATCTCAATGTAGGCCAAAGGATTATGCCATGGATCTAAGCTTCAAATGATGATGCTCATACTTGCCACCCAAAAGCTTAACAACTCGTCTAGAATGGAGATCGGCAAAAGCCCCAGGTGAGGGTGGGGTTCAACCTCCACCAATCTCTCTGACCAAGATGTTCTGAACATAATTTTGCAGTTTGCACAAATTAGTGAGCTTGATTCCATTCCTGCCATCATGGCATCCATAAAGAATGTATTGTTAGCCCCAAGCATACTGAGAATTAGATGAAACACAACCTTTCCAAGATGACAGTTTTTGCCAAGAATCTCCAGATACTATGCTCAAGAGTGTTCTCTCAAATTTCACACTGTTGTGAAGTACACCAGAATGATTAACCAAGAATATTTGTTATATGATAATTCTCTACAGATTCAAACTTTAGTTGGATGTTGGCATGCTTCCATGGATCTGGTGTTGAAATTGGTTTTATGAAATACTCCAGATAAAAAGATTGATGTTGAGTTGGTGGCATAGTTTGTTGTGTGATCAAAACTTGAGAATGAACTCCTTTCAGATAAGAAAATATGAATACGGAATTTTCAAAGCATGATACATTTATGAAAGAAGCCTGAAAAATAGTTCTGCTCACTGCTCACTTGATCATGTAGAATTTGAAAAGCTTTGCACTTGTAGTCCTCTATACAAGTTTGTACACAAAACAAAAATCATCTGGAGAGGGACTCTGAATAGGCTTCTAAGAAGGTTCCCAAATCAGGACACTGATAAATAGTGATTTGTCACTTCTGGAACAGAACCCCAACCGTTTCAGCCTAAAAAACCTTTGGGACTCAACTAAATCTACCGCTGGGCAAGAACCCTTTTGCAAACTACAACAAATTTAGTGGGTCACCTGCACAATAGGGCTATTATTTGCAGGGATGCAAAAATTAGATGTGTCCATGTGCCACTTATGAGCACTAGTAGATGGGAACCTGTATACCTGTATGGCAACCAGGCTTTGTCCGCAGTTGAGTTATCAGGGTTGCCTATTGGCCTCTCAAGTGTGACTATGCAGAGGCATGCTTCCATTGCGTGTTTTATGGCAAGCTTAAAGGCTGGTCATATGGTCATCTCCCATCTTGTACTGACTCTGCATTCCATTTCTGTGCACTTGACCATTCCTTTCGATCTCAGGATCATCAAGTTTTTTGGCAGTAACCACCTTGCGCCGATGGAACCAAACAATCCATGTCACCAACTCGAGGACAATGCTAATTGCTCCCAGGATTATGAGGACAATTATGTATGCCCTCCTCCACTTGTGATTTGGTTGCAAGACATGGAGCCCTTCAAATATGTTGATGATAATGACAATTATGGTGGCATACCCTATTGTGTGATGGTATACATTCCAATATGGTCGAATTTTTTGGTCCTTTTTTGGCCTGAGTACTACTGCTAGCACCTGCCATATGACCAAAGCATGTTAATGAAAGAGCATGACATTTCCCATGATATTTCCCATAGCGTAGCATGCTACTGTCATGGCCTAGAGGAGTGAAAGAGGGGTTCCGTATACTAGATGATTATGAAAGAACATTTTGAATTCCAGGCCAGAATCCTGCTCAAGGCAGATGTCACAACAGTTACACTAACAATCAATAATGAGCAGGAAGAAACCAAGAGGGTTTAGAGTTTCAAGAGTCAACCTGCAGTGTGGCCAACACAAAAATGGTGATGCCCAGATTACGATGCTTGGGATAAAGGAGGGGCCTGCTGGCATAGTGTAGGAGCTTGAGACCCATTGCCCAGGCCACCACGCCTCCTGTATAGCCTGTGAGTTGAAAGATTACATGCAAGTAAAACCATAGTGGGTCTGCAAACTGGAATGGCCGTAGGTAACGGGCAGCCATAACTCCAATTGGGAGCAATATTCCCCATGATACTGCACCAATAATTCCATGATTCTGTAAAAAACAAAAAAAACAAAAAAAACCAAGGTTGACTATAGGATGTTCATATCCAGCTCACAAGAAATATGTAACTTCAATGAAACTGTAAACAGCACAGACCCAATTCAAATTACAAGTCTACATGTATAGAGATATGTTTAAAGCTAGAACTCCTGGTCATGATAATCCATACATTGAATTACAATCTCTCGCATGACCCATGTAACCATCTCTGAAGACAACAATTATTCATGGGTAACTTACTTCCTTCAGCCTGAGGTGGATGCCAGTCAAAGCCCCAGTGGCTCCTGAAGACATGTCAAGGTTGGCAACACTCTGCAAGTTCTGTCCTGAACGAATATGTGGAGATGGTTGGTATGTCGTTAAATTAACACTAGGACCCTTATTCCAGACATGGATCAAAGAATCAGACTGATTAGGCTGTAGTTGCAATGTTGCAAATATCGTGACTGTGGTCCCAGTTGCTTGTGCACTGTAGTTCATGTAATTTAAACTCACTTTGCCTGGTAGGAGAACTGGAGAACCCAGAAGCAAGGTATTGTTCAAGTCATATGTCTTGACCAGCAGTGACGTTGTGTTCTCCCAGAATGCAACTAGGACTTGGGAACCAACCATCATTGATGCACCAGTTGGGTTTATACCCCACCCAACCCAACCTTGAGTCGTGGCAGCATCCTCTGTGACATCAACATTTTCCAAGGGTCTCAAGTCAGACTCATCATTTTGTGCACTTTCACAGATTTAACACTCTGAAAAGGAATTCATGAACCCTAGTCCAGGTATAAGGACTTGTCATTCTTCCAAATTTTGTTAAGAGAACTTTCTGAGGACATGTGAATGTCAAGGTTTAACTCACTTAAGGTTGAGCTGCAAATATTATAACAGTAGATGCATTTGGAACTGTACTCAACAACAGACCAAATTTAGAAACAGAAGTGACACATAAATACTCATTGGATGTCACCTGGGTTGACATCCAATGAGAAGAATCTACAGGTCAACTCTCAAGTGGGCCTTTGAAGGTGAGCTTTTGGAAGGTGAGCTCAATTCACAGAGATGGCATCCTTAAGGAAAAGAAAGGCATCCCAGTTCACTGCAAAATGACAATGATTACTCTCTGCTGGCTGGAGCAATGATCCGCAAATTTAGGTTTGACTGACCAATACAACAAAAGGTAAAACCTTAACGCTACAATTTATGAGTCAAGCCACATGGTTCAGACTGAAATTGTAGCAACTGTGCTCAAATTGTAACTGAAGCAGGCTTGGTTTCATTGAGATGTACAGTTGTGTTCTTTGAGGGGGTTCTTGATGAGCCACAATTATACCAATTGAGTGATTTAATTCTAGTTTTGTTTCCACAAAGTGCAAACTTTTGCAGCTTAATCAGGCCAGGTACCCTCAGCTCAAAAAATTTCCACAAACAACAATTGCACGGGAAACCTTTCATCATCTAAATAAAATCAAAAAATGAATTGTGGTGTTGTGATGAATCCATTACCTGTAAAAGCGATTTCCAAAGTGCGGTTTTGGCTGAAGAGGTTCCAGGCCAAAGAAGATCCCAGTGCAGTCAGAGACTTGCAATAGGCAAAGGACTTCGAATGTACAGTGCAACTTTGAGCCATCACAGTTGGCACAGGGGAAAGCATCAGGCCCATTACCAGTACTGTCAAGATTAACGTCCACATCTTGGCCCGCCACGGATAAGATGCCATTTCCCCTCGTTTTCTAGATCTGCTTTCTCTCAAAGTTTCACCTTCTGATCTCTCAAATGTGCACTTGGGTAGTTGGGCACTATTGAGTGCTGATCTCTCTTCACGTTTTAAGCGGCAGCTTTGACAAATGTTCTAGTATGTCAGCAGCTTACATACCAGGCTTCTTGCAACTTCGTAGCTTCACCTCCGCTAGATTCAAACCCTACACAAACCTGTTACAAATTCCATTCAAGATGATCCGATCCCTCTCGACTCTTGGGATGTTACTCCATGTGTACCAAAGAGCGGCGCCAATCTCAAAAGAATTGACATCCAGCCAACAATCCTTACACTAGCATTCAGCATGGGGAATGAAACTCCCACTAGTACAAACTTCAAAAGTTTTCACATGAAATGAGGAAGGAATATTAACCGAGAACTAGAAACAAGTGCTCCAACAAAAGACTCGACACACATAAAGCTACCAAGCAATCAAGGTACTAGTACTATATGTGTAACGACGACGACAACAAAGTTGCTGGAGGAAGAAAACTGATCTCAAGCGATGACCAGAAGTAACCCCCAAACTTCCAGGAACAAGATCAACTTTCCCTTCAGGATTCAAAAAGCTTAGAACCCCCGTGGGAACAAAAAAAACCCCAAAACAAAACAAAAACAAAAACTAATCTTAGAACTCCGAACTGCATAGAAAATATGTGGAAGAAATTATAGGTACTAAAAAATGAGTCATAAGAAGTAAACGAAGGGAATGAACCTCGGTGCTGTCCAGAGACTTGCGCAGAACCTTGCGAGACAAACACGAGAGAAAAAAGTCAATAGAGGAGGAGCACAGCGGGACCCGCAGTGCGTCGATTCCGGCCCGCCGAATCAACAAAACACGACATCACACGACATCACATGGAATTACAGGAATCTTTCTTTCTTTCTTTCTTCTTCATCATCGCGATATTATACACCTTGCACACCCCCAAAATCAGCTCACCAACGCAAAGTACTTCCTACATCTGATCAACAACAACAACAAGGGGTGTGTCACACTGTGGCCTCGCCATTTACATTAAACAGTATCTTAAGGCAAAAGAAGAATTATGGAAATTTCACCATGCAAAAATATATTAATCTTCAAAAAGTCCTTTAAAAGAAACCAAAATCCTTCAAGATATTATAACTCTATAACTAATCTCAAGTTTCAACACAGGTCAAAATATCATCTTTCAAAAATCCTTGTATAAAAATAGACCTATTATTATTACCTAGGGGCCAAAATTTAAGCTACTATACTCTATAATGAATCTAAACACAATATCCTGGCCTACCAACAAAATAAGAAGGAATTGCAGCAAATTTCTTCCTTCCCAAAAAATTCATTGTCAATTCAACGTTTCAGTAGCAACCACAAATTTTCACTGGAAAAAAACATCGCCTAATTGGGTCAACTATGACACAAGAGACTCTTCTAAACAGAATCTTCGTGCCAACAGCTACAAACAGTATTTCCAAATTTTTGGCTTAAGAACTCTTGTTTTGAATAAAATGTTTGGAGTTTTTTTAATTTTCTATTCAACTTGAAGTCCTGGTGCCAGAAAAATCCTTTTCTTTTTTAGGCTGTTTACAGTTGGGCAGGGTGAATCAGCACTACATTGGCACCTTTACCTTATTGAGTAAGGCCTCTTTAGTAGACCTAATAATTAGCAGTGGAAATTTTCTAATTTGGACTTGGCGACCCTGATTTAGGCTCACTTTAGACTAGCCTTCAAGGCTAAGAAATCTTGAGGCCAAAAACTGGAAAATTTGAACACTTTTGGCTTTTTGTTTGGTCTTCCATTAGTCAGTATAAAACAATGAATTTTTTTTTGAAGGTCAAGGAATTCCTGTGTAAAGTTGTTGAGGCCAAGAAGTTGGAAGCAAGTCTTCAATGTTTCATATGCTTTTTGTTTTCTCTCTCTTGTTATGGTAAGAGACAGAAATAGACAAAGGCAAGATAAAGATGGGATAAAAATGGAGAAACATCAACATTGACCCTAAGATTTGGGAATTGGCTCTCCAAGTTGATAGGTTTTTTTTTCCCCCCTTTATACCATCTCAGGGCCAAATAATCACGGATTAAAATTATTATATTTTAGTTTGGCCTTGACTCCTAGTGTAAAGCCCTTGGGACTCAATCCAGTGCCTGCATCAACAGGATTGCTGGTGTTTGGGTTTAACTTTGGCCTCGATTCCTTGTGTAAGGTGGGTGTTAGTCTAGGGTGGGGAGATGTGAATGTTTAGAAGCGACCCAAAAAACCTGGGGTTTTTAGTACACTGCAACTCACAGAAAATTCTGGATGTACAAAAGTCAAAAGTCAAACATGTGGTTTGGGTCAGCATATTTGCACAGGTTGCTGGAGCTGGCAAAAGGCACCTGCTGTTGATTGGCTACATGGTTTGACTGGTCCAGGTTGGATGCTATTAATAATCTCTGACCTTTTGCATTCTGGTGGGGTGGGGAAGAAAATAAATAACTAATCTTTGGTTGTGAGAAATACTGTTGCAAGGTCACAAACTGAGCATGGGCGGAGCTACTGGTACCAAGTGTAGTTACTGGCTCACTCAAGGTTGGGTTCAGGTGCTTATTACCAGAATAATCTTATTTTTAGTGATGCTTCTTAAGGGGGTTCCTTCAATGAGAAGCACTCCAAGGAGCTTCCTAATGTATTTGGAGGGCACCTCAGATATGTGAATATCCTAGTAGGCACCTCCTAGGGCCAGGTGCCTACTTATAGGTGTAAGGTTTTTCTCACTTTCAGGAAGGAAAACCTTAAATAAGCAACGGTCCTTATTACAGACAAAAGTACTGCCTGCTTTTTTTTTCCCTTATCTGCCCTTGGCTTGATCCATCTTTCTCAAAAAAGATGGATGATACCCAGACACCATATTGATGCTACCCATTATAGACTTTGTGTCCTATTATGCACATTCTGGTCCTGTAATAAATGCTAGGTGTTATTACAGGCTTAAAATATGCATAATGGGTTCTAAAGTCTATAATGGGCAGCAAAAATATGTGACTGGGCATTTCCAGACACATCTTGGACCAGCAATTGGGCAGGCCGGGGAAAAAAGTACTGCTTGCAATAAGGACCCTTTGCTTTTTGTAGCATCTTCCCTTAAGGAATAGGTGTAAGAACTAAGAACTCTCCCCCTCCTAAGCCTTGTGAAACAGAATTCCAAGGGGGGTTTCCATGATGAAAAATCTCAAGGTTTCAATTATTAGGTGTTTCGGGATTGGGAGTCAAGTTTGGAGCAAAAAACTTTGAAGCTAGTAGCATGAGCTGGTGTGAATAAGAGCCTGAAGAGCATCTTCCCTCAATAGTAGGTACCACATCCTTCGGTTGGTGGGTTTATCATGCAGTGATCCTTGATGTCTGTTTAATGGGAGGGAGGTGGGCTCCGCCACTATTTGTTTCAGTATTTGCGAGTCTTTCAAGCATTCTCCACTGCATAAATCCTACTCTGGGTCGTGTCTACTTGTGTTCTTATTTGCCTTGTACTTTTGATGGATGGGTTCCCATCCTTGATTTTTATTTAGAGGGTTTTTCCTTCATCCTACTCGGTTACAGCTATGCTCATTAAACAGTGCAAATGGAGGGTATGTAAGTCCAAAACTAGGAACTGAAGTTAATTCTCCATTAAGCCATGCTATAGGTACTGATCCTCTTAGGTAGGGTATTAGCCCAAGCCCAAATGGCAAGAAACAGCTTTAAAATAAAATTTTCATGCAGCCAATGAAAAAGCACAACATGCACCCAAAATGGCTCAGTTTTCTTGTTTTGGGTCCAAGGGGAGAAGAATTGTGATTTTTCCTACTGTTCCTAATGGGATAGTCCAACGAAAGCACCTTTGTGCTTCTATTCGGAAGTGCCCACTGGTTCAAAAAAATTATGATGGGCCAATCAAACTGGCTCCTTCCAAACCCACAAAAAAAAAAAATTGGACACAAGCTTTGGCGAATTAACAGGGTTTTTGCAAAATATACACAAAAGTCACTATATTTTGAGGAAAAAAAGGTTAGAAATCACCATATTTAGACAATGAGTTCCTGAAGGTGCCCAGAATGAGGCAGGATTTTAAAAGAAATGGACCATCCTCTCTGACATTTGGCCAAATTTGGCTCATTCCTCTTTGTGATAATTGCCAGTCCACCTAGTTGACAAAGTTGGAAAAAAGAACCCTGCTTTGGACCTACCCCTCAACTAATTAGTAAAAATATAGCACACACTCAAATGTTCCCGTCAACAGTCAGGCATCCATAGCTATCGGCAAGGGTCATGAACCACTGGACAACCCATATGTGTAGGGTAAGGAGCAAGGACAGGGCAAGGGCCATGAACCACTGGAAAACCCTATGTGTAGGGTAAGGACCAAGGACAGACCAAGGGCCATTTTGAGAATTAGGGCTTGGCGGGAGGCAGGAGCCAAAATATTGGAAGTGAATTCCCAGACCCCCCCATTCCTCCTTCCTCCTTCCTTATATAAAGATCTGGTAGAATACTAAACAGTTGTGATTCTATTTTGCAGTGGAAATTTCATTAAGGGTAAGGTGCCCTCCACATATACTAAAAAAATCTACCAGTTTTTCAAGAGCAGGGTAAATATACCTTTTCTTTTCTAAGAGGGATATTCGTAGAGATAAGGTACCCTCCAAATACATGAAGAACTTTTTTGGAGTGTGTGCATTACACACACTCCATGATCCATCTTGCACAAGCTCTTATTTTTGGTAAAGCCCACAGTTGAAGGCTTTTATTGAGCATAGAGACATGCTTTGACTTTTCTTTTTCTCATCGTCTCACCAAAAGGTACCCATTGGGCATCACAAGAAAAATTAAATAAGTGGAGGGTGTTTCAAAAAATGGAACAATTACATGAGCAAAAGTTTTCTATTTTTGAAATGCCCCCAAATAGCGCAGGAACAATTGCACTAGATAACATGGCCTCTGAGTACACTCCAAAACAAAAATCAGATCAGGTCAGTTGGAAGGTATTGCTGACCAAGTGAGGGTCAACAATACCAATGTAGGAATTTGACATGGGCTCTTACCCTTCAAAATGAGAAGCAAGTTTTGACATTGCCTTTCACAATGAGAAGCAACTTTGGCTAATTACCTTTCATTTGGTAGGAAACTTCAAAAAGTGCCTTTCATATGACAGGTCACATTTAAAAATGAAAATTATACAAATGAACTTATGTCATCCATGAATGAAGTGCATATATCATAATTTGCAAGCAAAAACAACAAAAATTGAATTCAAACATGATTTTTTAAAAATAATTCAATGATAATTAGCTCAAAAGGAAAATCACGTCTTGGTACAAACAAGCTTGGATCCATTGTTGTTGCATTCGTCCAATGCAAACACACCATCATGAAAGAAAAGTCATGAATTAGTTTTGTAGGTGAAGAAACATTGACAATGCAAGTGGTTGTAATGGACCACAAAATGTGCAAAATAAAAAATGTTTCCATTGAGTTTGGACAATGTAAATACATATGTGTGAGCTAAAATTGCAACGAACAACTTTACAATCATTACTAAAAAAATCACAAGGTTCATTTTTAATCCAACAATAGACAGATCTTATCTTTGTTGGTTTGCCAAATGTTAAACATTGTCCTCCAATCCATATTGTCAATTTCAATCCCAGGAAATGACATGCACATGTGCATTCAATGTGTCCAATCTCAATCGTGATCAAAAAAATGACTCTTTGTAAAATTTTAATTTTTTTTGTTTTGCTTTTGGGCAAATTTTCACCAATAAAACAAATATTACACTGAATCTTGCCCTTTGGGTAAAGGCCTAAGTGGGTTAGATTGAACATCCAACCTAGCTCGGGAATGCAATTTCCAGTTGGGACTCAAGATTTAAAATTTTGCCCACCTATGGTTCATATATTGTAGGCTTCTAGAGAAATGAATGTTTTCATTGCAATTTTATGTGACATGCATATTTTATTCTTGCCTTTCATATGATAAACACATTTTCATGTGACAAGTGTATTTTCATTTTTGCCTTTTGATTGGAAGGCATTTTTTTTCTTTTTTAAAAAATCTTTTTTTGCCTTTCATTTGTGACAGGAAATATTTTTAAACTGCCTTTCATTTTACGAACAATTGTTTTTCCAACCTTTTCTTGCACATCAAAATAAATTGTACAAATAATGACAGATGTAAATTCTTACCTGGAGCAAGACCTTCTTCAAACCGACCACTTCTACAAGTTGTGGTTTTCATACTCAATTCTCTACTTCTCCCTCACTCGACTTCTCCATGTGGGCCTGAAGGAAAATGGAAGAAGCTATGGTCGACTTCAGATACTGAAAGTTGCCAAATCCATTCTACTTTATGACCTTTATTCCAAAGAATCCAATAATATCAAGAACCAACTAGTCAATGCCTTGTAGCTTCTATCTGCAATCTGCTAAATGCCCCTCATCAAGCTGTGGGACGGCCTTTCTGGGCCTGCCAGTGCAGCCCTACCAAGAACCGTGTGATTCTGTCCTCGCATGGGTTTGATTTGTTTTTGACTGTGGAAGTTATTCAAATACAAAAGAGAGCACACTTTTCTCAGCGCCCAAACCTATGCCAGTGACTAATACCTTGAAAAAAACATGTAGAGTCGTGCTGCGTGGTTTTATGCAGAACCATGCAAGGACGAAAAACATGGGAAAGAAGACAAGCGAAAAAAGCGCAAGACAGAAGCTCATTGGGGGCAGGTAGATAGCGTCTCGCCGTGTATTTTGTATCCTTTTCTCACTTAGTGCAAGCATATGGACCTGCGTCTAAAATATCCAACGGGAGATGTTGCTGACGGCCAACGACGAAGGATGTAAGAAGTCTAGAGAGACTGCGGGAACTTGAAGGCCATCTCCGCCATGTGACAGTTACTCTCACTTTACACTAGACGACTCCATGCCTAATGCTTGAGTGTTGTGTAGGGTGGGTGCATTTCCATGAAATGCCACCCACCCACCCACCCACCACCCCTTATTCAAACTTAATATGACAAAAATAAAGGGAGTGGATTTCTGAGTCTTTTCAGTCACCATAGCTATGAACCAACTGGCAACTCATTGTTGGAAAGTTTATATATCCACAGAAGAAAGAGTTGACTCAAGGGTGATGACTCTTTGGTATAGTCTGTGCCTGGAGACCCTGAAGCCCTCAAAAAGAGGTTTCTGGGGTCCACAGTGAACCAGCACCCACCAGCACACCATCCACTGGATGCCCATTATTGCTCACTTGTGGATGAACCTCAACTGAGTTAATCTTTGGTTTGCCCTTGGTGACCAATTCTGTAGGAAATAGGTCTCATACATAGGTAGGTAGGTAAAAAAAATAGGTAACTCCTAAGTAAGTAGATGGTTTATACATATGTAAAGGCTTTTTCTACTACCTACCTACTATGTAGAGAACAAAAGCAAGTGACCTAACCACCATGGTTAGCTAAGGAACTGAAACCCAACAGAAAACTGTTTCCTGATCACTTATCATTCATCCTTCACAGTGCACTGGTGGGTGCTGGTTCACTATGGCTGTTTCTAGGTTCAAACCCACTGCTGTTCCGGTGGAAAGCCCTGCTGGGCATCTGCTACTGAGCTTCACTTTGGGGGTGCTACTGCAACGGCTTCTGATTTAAAAAACAAAAACTAATGTGCCAAATAAAGGTTTACACAAAGGCTTCAAAAAATCTCCAATTAGTCAAAGGGTGAATGTAACAAACTTATTAGTCCAGCTAAGGGGTAAATATTTCATCATTTGCCTTACATTTATCTGGATGTAAATGGGTAAAGGGTACATACATAAAAATATGTATAATTTATGTGTCTGAGTATGGAACATTGGCAGGTCCTTGATAAAGAGCAAACTTGTCTATATATATATAAACAAGGATGGAAATCCATCCACAAAAAGTACAAGGCATGTCAATGCAAATGTAAACACACGAAAGGAAAACCAAAACCATCAAAAAAGTAGTAATGAAGTGGAAGATGTAATGCTAAAAGGCCATCCTATGCCACAAATTAGTTAGTGATGGAAATGCACTAGTTGGTATGTGTGGATGAGATGAAGAATTGCGACTAAGCATGATAGCCTGCTAAAGAATCGTGATGGCTTGCACACGCTTTAAAGCTATCAACACTAGTTGCCTATAATGAGATAGAAACATCGAAGGTACCAAGGAGGTCTACTAATGGCAAACTATACATGCATGTACACAAGAAGTCAGGAAGGTGAGGATGGAGACAACCTAGGTCTCTATGGCAAGGGGAATGAAATCATCTCCTAGCGTTCGCTCTGTGTAAGATCATGCTTTGTCTTGAGCAACAACTATCCCTACATGTGATGTTGTTGTCGAATCACATTGCACCAAATCTATACAAGTTGGATCAATAATGACAACGTCCGCCAAGGCACGAAAATTATCTCTAGTGATGACAATATCCATTCGTCTACGTGTGTGGTGGGAGAAAAGGTGAGAAACCTCTCTCTTTATGTGAGCTCCATTCTCCGATGCAATAGCTACAATGGTATCTCAAAGCGTATCATGAACTACATTACATTCACTCCCGCAGGGGCAACGTAACAAATGGATACCCAAATCATTGATGGTATGACCACACTGGCATCGTGAAAGATGCAGAATTGTAAGATGTGGTATACCAAGACAAATATGGAGTGTTGTAAGAAAATGGATGAAGGATAAACGAAATGAAGGGTGCTAAAACAAGTTGATAACCAAGCCCCTATTGTTGGACAAGCATAGAAATGAAAACATGCTTGCACAAGATCTAAAGGAACATTTATTAAAAGCAAAGTAAATTCTTGCTCGTGTAGTTGGTCCACTAAATAATACTGTAATTGAAAATAGGATTGCACTACTAGATTTTCGAAAGGCGAAACATGAAGTCAGATGACCTCAGGTAACATCGCACGGGTATCTCGTAATGCGACTTGGAAGGGATAAGTACCGATTCCTACATGTGCCACCGCATCAAAAAGAGTACGGTGATCATCCTATTGGAAATGAGAGACTATTGCAAGAACAATCAAAGCCCAAAGTCCTAAAAAGGGAGGGGCAGCACATTAGACCACCGAAGGAAGGCCTAACGCCCTTAAAGAAACAAGAAAAATGACTTGATGACGAGCCAAATGGCCCACTATGGTGCCAAAGGATCATGACCCTAAAAGCTTTTCTAACATAGCTATGGTATGAACACCAAGCTCAATATAACACTACAAGATACTTAATGATGAAAATATAATACATTGTAAGTAGCTCGGTTGTTGGGCATAACAAAATGAAAGCATCACAAAAGCTAATTAAGGATCTGCAAGCATAAGAAGGCTAATGATTATGCTAAGGTCCTCTTAAAGCGCTTCTAATATGAAGGATTCCACAAATGGCAAAGAATCCACTAGGGCACTTAAAATATGAAGACTGAACTCCAGTGTAAGAAAACATGGAAGAAGTGATATAGACTAGTCTAACCTTTATGGAGACCAAGTGACATACTTTGTCAACTACATTGAAAGTCCTAATGTGTCAAACTCTTCTTGTAATTGCAAAAAAACAAGTAACACATTCGAGGCAAGACCAACTATGTGTGTATCATCTACCAACAAAAGAAAAACACAAATAAGGGTCATTGTAGTAGGACGGAGAACGCAAAGATGAACTAATGCAAACAACACTCCTCCCAAGGGATCCCCCTATTGTGTACCAAACTCGAATGAAACGACAATGAAATCCCCGTGCCTAGAAGCCTCCGAAAAATATAGTGGAAATGGGCATGCATAAAACCAATGAACAAATGGGGAAAGTTGATCCAAGGTGCCGATAGAAGACTACAACTCCTAAAAATTAACTACTTGAGATAATGAATTAAACACATTTCGAACATCCACTTACAATACCACCCATTCTGGATGTAAATCCAACAAAATTCTAACCCCATGAACCACTATCTCAAACTTGCCTAACGTTGCCACCCCAAACTAATGTGGACTAAAATGTTCTGCAAACATATCCTTGAGCTAAATAACCAATGTGCAAGTGACTAACCAATAAATCACCTCTCTAATCACAATGGGTTGAACACCTCCAACTTGTTTTTCCAGAGCCAATAATCATGATGCAACAAGCAACTATGATAATGATGGAGGAAAATGACCACGAATGATGTGCATTCACCTTTTTAAAAAAAATCAAAGCCACTAGTGAAGTCGTCAGGGACAAAGCAATGTCGCAAAAGCTCATACACCATACCCAAAGGACCACTGGATGAAAGACATGGAGAATGTGTCAAAGCATAAATAAATGCCTTTCTATCCAAAACAAGATCCATCTTTGGATGAAAATTGTTGACAAAAGGGGGGAGGTCAACTTCAGCCAATGGATGAAAATGGCGAAGGGTTGTAATGGTTTTAGCTGATGGGGCCATAGGTGTGTTGGGAGCCAATGGGCACACTGCTCAAGCATACTTTCCTACATGAATAAGTACCCGTGTGCAACACAATTGTGCTAATGGAAGCGGAATAGGGTTTGGTGACATCTCTTAATATCTTTGAAAAGCCAATGTCTATGCTCTAATTGTGTACTCCTATTGTAATGTCTCCTAGTCCCCTACCATGTACTGACACAAATAAATGCACATCTATTGGTGACCTTTTTCACCACCCCATGGCGGAAATGACAAACAACAAGAATGGAAAAGTAAAAATGCACGCCATGCTACTATGTCAAATGGATCAACGGCCAACAAAACTAAGGGGATGCACAAAACACGTTAAACCTTGACACAAAGAGCATACAAAATATGGTGGTATGAGCAAGGGTGTGGTAAACCAAGGTGGAAAACATCAATGATACCTAATGATGTAATCCATGTCCAAGCTAAAGAAAGAAAAGAAGACGATAATGTTGAAGGCATTGGCACCCCGGAAGTTAATGATTGCATGTGTGTGGTGCATGATGTCTAGTGACGTGTTAAACATGTTCCTATTACATATAAGTGACCACAACGAATACAAGGAACACACGGATGTTGCTGATGGGATGGATGGGCCCTTGGTGTAAGTATAGATGATTAAAAAATAGCCCATGGTTAATGAAGTAGAGAAGGTGTGAAATGTGTGGATGAACTAATTGGATGAGGGAAAGTAAATGCATTGGGGATCATCAGGTGAGGGAGCAAAAATGTGTCAAGACGATCCATATAAGTCATCATGATATCGAAATCTTATTATAATATTTGTCAACATTTTGATGACAATCAAACAACAGGGCGTGCCATGCCTATATGCATTAACTAATAAAGGTGATTACTATTTGGACAAGGGTGGAAAAGGTGATGACTCCCTTGACAAGGGACTTTCGCTATCAACCCTAAAAACGACCTTGGTATTGAACAAGGGTTTGGGTGAAGTTTATAATACCCTAAACCCTTGAAGTCCATAAAACCTTAAACCTTACAAACATTACTATTCTACTCCCTTCCTCATCCCCCTCATGCAAACTTCACAAAAAGCCTCAAAACAGAAATAGATAACCAGAAAAACTTAGCTCCAAAATAAGTAAGGAGAAGTGTGTTCTCAATGCTCAAGGTGTTGTGTTGACCTTCCCTAATGGGTGGAGGCATTGATGCTCTTCAAACCATTGCGAGTGGTGTGTGCAACTAGCTGGCTAGCTATTCACATGTTTCTACAGTACCTGCAAAAGGATGCGCATGTTAAGAAAAAGTGTTATTTGTCGGGCTACAAGTTCTTGTAGGTTTTTCTATGTACCTCTTTACCTACCTATTTTATTCTACAATGAAAAAGAAATGGCCCCAAAAAAAACAAAAAAGGCCAATTGTTTAGGACAAATTTTTGTTACACATGGTTGGTCCCTTGCCTATTGGCTTCTTTTCCACTTCACAAGTTCCCCCCTTCTTCTTCTTCTTCCCTTCTTTCTTTCTCTCTACCTTTCTCCCTCCCTTTTTTTTTCTTTCCCTTTGCCTTTCTTTCTCTTTCTTTTTGCCTCTATCTTTGTCCTCCTTTCTATCCCTTTCTTTCTCTTTTTCTTTGCCTCTTTCTTTGCCTTTCTTTCTATCCTTCCTTTCTCTTTTGTCTCTGCCTCTCTTTTTGCCTTTATTTCTTTCTCTTTCTTTGATAAAGGTTTAATTGTGTAACTAGCATTGCAAACATGAACAATTGACATTTATAAAATATTCATGAGTCCTACGCAAGGTTTTTTTATAAAAATTGTGATATCAAAATTTTGTTATTCTTTTTCCTAATTTAGTTGAATTTGCATTAGGAAAAACAATTCCAAAAGTTACCCAATTCAATTTTTCCAAAAACAACCAATTTTTTTTATAAAACATTGCCTTTCAAGGAAAGATGTGGGGAAAAACAACAAACATTATTCAACACCTTTAGTAATACACTAAAAGCATTTTATAGCTAATGGTAGTAGAATTTAAAGATATTCCAACATATAAACTAGGGTATATTGATAAAATTAAAAATATGCAAATGACCATTTTGTAAAATATTCAAGTAAAAGATGATTATATATATATATATATATCATACCCATTGCACAAGATTACAAGCCCCCAAAGTAAATGTAAACTTTAAAGAGATATACTAACCATGTAAGTGAAAATAAGTTTAATCTTAAATTTCAATAGTTGGATATGGTGAAAAGAAAAGGAAGTAGATGACCTTATCAGTTAGATTAAGTATATTTTTAACTTAAGACTCACCCATGTGTACAATAGGGTGAATCATTTATGCATCTAACATTGGTTAATTATGTAGTGTTCATTTCACATCGATGCGTGATATTAAATAAATTTAAACCTTTTGATTGCCAGATGTCAATTTTGTCAATAGAAATATTCATTTTAGGTGGGTGATAAAGGGCAAAGGACGTGCCCTTTCATGCAAATTCAACTCATGTGGGGTGAGCCTCCTGTTGGGACCACCATGGTGAGGCACCATGGCAATGCAAGTGGCTAAACCAACCCAGTGGACTAGGGTTCAACTTCCCAATTCCTTTTGCAAACCAAGCCATTAGGTTTTGCGATTGAAATTTGGGACAAGTTAAGTTTGTTCAGAGGCAAACATGAGATTGTACTTGGGGCAACATAAAGTTCTTTTGGGGTGACACAGTGTGTTGCTTTAAAATATCCTTTGGGGCATCTTGTTGATGCTTCACATTTCCATTTGAGACTTCCCAAGTGTTGTTTTGAGGACAACATAATGTTGTCCTACAACATCATTTTGTGTTGTCCATTGGGAACCCAAATGACTTAAAATCATCCTAAGAATGGTTCTGTTTAGGAAGCCACACTTAGGCTATGTTTTAACAACTATATATTTAATTAACAAATTGGGTCCATATTAAGTACAAGAAGATTCCAACTAACCATGTGTGTTGTAAAATGCCTAGATCTAATTAGGAATTAAGAATGAAAAGGTGTTAAAAAGTTCAAAAATGCAAAGGCACAAAAAAAACTAACATGGGATCATCTAGTATTAAAGCATGACTTTGTATCTTACAACCAAGGCAATGGAAACCACCAATGAGGTGAATTCAAAAAAAAAATTAGAAGTCCAAAAACACAAAATAAAGGTGGAAATAAAAGCAAACAACAAAGCAAGCCACCAAAGATGGAACAAGTCCAACCATTTTTAAAATCATCCTTTTGATGATGAATGAAAAAGAACACAAGATTTGTCTTTCAAAGCAAGCTTGAATGTGAAGAAGCCTTCATGCAAAGCTAAGGAGAGAGGCAAGGCTAATTAGCATGTGCCCTCATCCTCAAACTTTATCTCAAGCTTGTATTTGAATAAAAAATTGAACCAAATGTGCCAAGTGATGAGGTGGGGGACAAGGATGGGTCCTTGCCTAAGAAAACCCACAAGGAAAGAAGCAAAAACTTTTGGAATGGGTTCAATCTGTTTATCAACAAAAGGAAAGGTCATTTGATAAATGATTAGTGGAAGTGTTGGATGTTGAAGAGGTTAAAGTGCCAAGGAAATGGCCAATTCCCAAGTCATGGCAACTCCAACAATCTAGAAGGACATGTAAAAAATTGCAAACCATGTTACCGTAACAAAATCAAGTGAACCAAAGTTTGTTTGAAGCTTTAACAAAGGTGAAAAAGCCACAGTTCACAAAAGGATCCAAAAGGGATGATTATGCAAAAGTCTTAAAGATTCAAGCCCCAAAAAATTTCACAAGAAAAAACACAAGGGCCAAAAGCGTGCATCAATAGGCTCTCCAAGTGGAGGCATACTTTGAAACACAAGTCATTGTTGATGATATGGCACAATCCTTGCTCCAAGACCATGCGATGGAATGGTGGATGACACAAAAGGATGTCGAACTAGATTTAACATAAACATTGTCTTTGAATGATTTCAAAATAAATAAAACAAAAGGTTCACCCTACAAAATCAAATCTTGAAGGACAAGCAAGAATTGTTAAGTTTACACCAAAAGGAAGGACCCAACACATTGGTGCAGTACATTCAAACCTTTAATGCATTATTAAATCTTGTTTTAATGAAGGAAAAATAAGCCTACAAAGTGGCCTTCTTTCATGACCTACAACTTTGGACTCACAAGTTGATCCTTCAAAGGAATAAAGTCCTAAACACTTGCCAAAATATAATGAAAATGATAGAGTGTATGGAGGACAAGTTCACTTTTTGTAAGAGCAACAATGACCAAAGTGACCACCCTAAAAGCAAAAGTTCCCAAACCCAATGTGGGTTCAAAGGGGACCAAAAAAAAATGGGAGAAGTTTCACCACAAAGGAAGAAAATCTTAGGATGAAAACAAATCCAAAGGGGACTTGAGTAAGATCAAGTGCTTCAATTATGACAAGTTGGGGCACATGATCAAGTATTGTGCCAAAAACATCAAAATAAAATAGGATTTGTAAGAAGGCGGTCTTGTCACAATGGCCAAATTGGGGCCAAACTTGATCTCATTTGAATGTAAAGTGGGAACTAATGTGATTTCTTATTTGTTAGATTCAAGAGCCACACATTCATTCATAAACCCAAGTGCAATTGAATGATTAGGATGGATTGGCACAAAGGTGGTGAAACCCATCAAGGTGTAACTAACACAAGGTGATGTGAAGTTGGCACTTGAAGTTGTGTTGGGCACAAAGTTAAATTGTGGTGGAATCAAAATTGAAGATAATTTCATGATGTGCAAGTTGAACAACTTTGAAGCCATCATTATTACAATTCATGGCTTTTTGTATTAGGTTTTCTAGTCAAAAAATACTCAAAATGACAAGCATAAAAAAACCCACCTTTTCAATTTGGATAAGTCAATTTGGACCTACTAATGTGATTCGATAGTCAATTTGAAACCTATCATTTTGAACGATAGAGTGACCAACTATTTGACTAGTAGATAGTGGACCATTTGACTAGGTAAAATTTATACCTAACCTAACATAATCAAACCTTCACAATGATAAACTAAGTCCATACTAGTAGACTACACCATCAAAAGTGTTTAATTTTTGTCAAGTTTTTTATTTCACATTTATTTCACATGTATCACTAAACATAAAGGCTAAATCTAGTTAATAAACTTAATGGTTCAACTTCATGCCCAAACTTTGGCTAAACCTAATGCCTAAACATAGTTGATAAACATAATGGTCAAATGTAGTGGTTAAACATAATGGTTAAACCTAGTTGATAAACCTAATGGTTAAATATAATGGCTAAACATAATGACTAAACCTTGGTTAAATATAATATCTAAATTTAGTGGTTAAACATAATGACTAAACATTGGCTAAACATAATGGCTAAACTTACACTAAACTTATGTTAAACTTAATGACTAAACTTAGGTTAAACCTAATGGCTAAATCTAGTGGTTAAACATAGTGACTAAACTTAGTGGCTAAACTTTGGCTAAACCTAGTGGCCAAATAAATTAACTTAGGTCTTGAGTTGTAAGCTAATATAGAATAGTAAGTATTCAATTAGTCTTTTTGTGAGAATTGCAAAATACTTCATTTTTTATTTTTATGCATGTGGATGAATTTGATGTTAAAGTCAAAGTCAAAGGGATTAATTAATGGCCTATTAATATTTTGACCATGATTAATAAATTTTTGGATGTTCTAACAAACAAATTTCTAAATCAATTGCCTCCTTGTCGTAATGTTGATCACAAAATTTGAAATGGTGCCATGCAAACATCACCTTTTAAAGTTCATTATAAACTATATAAAAAAGAATTTAATTAGGAATTTAAGAGTCAAATAAATGATTTAATGGAAAGAAGTTACACAAAATCAAGTAAGTCACCTTATGGACCCCAATTTTGTTTGTGGACAAAAAGGATGGTAAATTGCAAATGTGCATTTATTACCACACCTTAAACAAAATAACTATAAAAAACAAATACACCTACTTGAATTAATGATTTGTTTATTTTTTTGAATGGGGCTTATTACGTTAATTGAATGTACTTGAAGTTTTGTTATGACCAAATTCACGTTGTAGATGTGAATGTGGAAAAGATGACCATGAAGACTAAGTATGGCTTTTATGAGTTTTCCCAATTTCATGAACTTGAATTTTCATAATAAGTTAAACAAATTCATCATGATTTATATTGATGACATTTTAATTTACTTCAAATTGACAAAAAAACATGCCCAACATTAAGAATAGTTTTTACAAAAGCTTCAAAATAATACGTTTAATACCAATTGAACAAATAGTGAATTTGCAAGGTTGGAAATGAATTTTGGTTATTCTTCAACCAAAACAAGTGACTAAAATGTAGTCAAATCATTGGAATCAATTGCCATAGATTTGTGAAATAGTTAAATGTTATCAAATACTTATAGGGTACATGTGGGCAATGCAAAATTTAATGATGGTGTAGGATTTGATTCACCAAATATGGATGGAAGCAACTAATTACATGTTGATGCATCTTGTTGAAAAATGTTTTCCAATTGTAAAGGATGGCAATGTTATGAAACTTGTTGATCAAAAGAAAAAAAATGACATCAATACTAATGAATTGGGGAAAAAGAAATGAAAATATTAATGCAAAATTACAATTACATTCAAGTGTTACACATGTCCACTTAGGCAATTGATTAAAAACATTTAATTTGCTTACATGAAACAACATCCCATTATTTTTTACGTCCAACAAGTAATCATGTCCTTTTTCACAATCAAAATTTAGTAAGATAATAATGAAAATGAACATTTTTCCACTATTTTTGGACCTAACTAATTTTAGTGAAAAAGACTAATTGATTAGGACATTTTTAGTGGAAACATGTTTGGTCATTTCAAATAGTCACATGTTTCAATAAATAATTTAATTATTATATTTAAAATGAAAAAAAATTAAAGTCCCAAAATAGAAGACATGAATTAGTGGAAAGTGTTACCAAAATGCTAGTGTGGTTTTCCATTTAAAATTAATGAATTTTTCTCATTAACACATGAAATTTCCATGTGATAAGTAATAATCTAGGCCAAAATAAAATTATTGCCCATTTATGAATTGCCATGTGGCAACTTAAAACAAAAATTTAAATTTTTTTTTGTGCAATTGTGTGATGCCACATGGCATTCAAGACCTAATCAAATAAGGTTAGGCAACCTAACTTAGGAAGTTTAGCCTAGGTAGCCTAGCCTAAAGGCTTAACCTAGGCAACCTAACCTGAGAGGCCTAACCTAGGTGGCCTAGGCTCAAAACAAAACAAGGTGGGCCCACTTATTCAAGGAACCTACGTAACTAAGCCATTTGCATTATTGCAAGTGTGAGGACTCAAACCCTTCACCAACATTTTGAAGTTCCAAATTTTTAACCATTGCACGATAATTTCATTTTCACAATAAAACTACCCACCACAAAATTATAAACAAGAGTTTAATAAAACTTAAGTCAAAAAAATCATGTACCCTAATTAAGCTGGGCTTAACCTAACCCACCTTAAGTAGACTTAGGATGACCTAATCTATCCCAGGCCTACCTAAGTTAAACTAATATAACTAAGGTTAACATAGGTTAATTTAAGCTACCTAAGGTAATCTAAACTCACATAGGATAACCTAGAATACTTAGGCTAAATGAAGATAGCCTAAGTTAACTTAGGTTGACTTAAGCTATTGTAAGTTAGCTTAACCTAACATAGGTTAAACTAAAAGGTTAAACTTAGGTTCACCAAGGCTAAACACAAATTAAATATACATTGACCAAGGTTAAATGTCCTAAGTTAATTAAGATTAATCTTAGGCTAAACCTAAATGAACCAAAGCTAAACCTAGGTTAACTAAGCCAAATATTGTTAAACTTAAACTAAACCTATGTAAACCAATTTTAAACCTAACTTAAATACACTAAACCATGGCTAAACATAGGTTAACTAGAAGGTTGAACATAGGCCAACCGAAATTAAACTAGGTTAAACCTAATTTAATAAAAGCTAAACCTAGGCCAACCAAGACTAAATTAAGTTAAACCTAGGTTAACATTTGTTAAACCTAGGCTAATCCTAGCTAAACCTAGGTTAAATCAAGGTCAACCTTTGTTAAAATTTAACCTTGATTAAATGAAGCTAACGTTTGTCAAATGTTAAATTTGGCTAAACCTTAATTACATTAAGTTAAACTTGCCTAAATTAAGCTAAACTTAAGCTAAACCTAATCTAACTTTTGTTATTAAACCTAGGTTAATATTGGCTAAACATAAACTAACCTTAGCTAAACCTTGGTTAAATTTAGGCTTAATTAAACTTAACCTTAATTAAAATTAAAATAAATTAGGTGTTAGAATTGAATTAAATTAAGAAAGATATAGATTACACCACTAGGTTAAACCTTGGTTTAAATGAATTAAGGGTCCAAACATGGTAAAGTGAACCAAAAAATATGTCCACCCAAATCCAAATTTCAAATATGGTAGTTTTTCAACTTAAACACAAGAAAGTAGATTCAAAACTTTTTAAAAGTCTCATTATGGAAGCCTCCATGTTTTCATTGAATTTTGATTAGTTGAATACAAAATTTGAAAAACTTTACTACAATAAAAGTAGGTAACAAGTAGGAATGAAACTAACAATTTAATATTGTGTTCACTCCTACTTTTACATTAGGCGTTAAATATATTTTGATTCCATTATGAAAAACTTAAAAGTTCGCTAGTATATTTAGCATGCCATTAACTTAAAAATAAAATAGATTCAATATTTATATCTACTTCGTAAGTTGTGACATCTACTGGAATTTTAATGGATATGTACAAACCTATTTTAAACATGTGATTTTAAAATATAATTGTAGCAAAGTCAAGAACTTCATATAATTAATAAATTCAATATTTTTTTTAATTCAATATACCAAGGCCTATTTCATGGCCATTTTCCATTTATGTTGCAAGGTAATTCTCTACTTTACTTTACCATATTTTTGCTTTGAAACCTAATTTAACCAAAACTAAACACATGTTAATCAAAATTTAGATTAACATTGGTTAAGCCAAGGTTAATTTAGGTTAACCTTGGTTAAATTTAAGTTAATCTTGGCTAAACCTAAGCTAAATTGTGATGAACTTAAGCTAACATCAATTAAACCTAAAATAGACCTAAATTATCTTTGGCTAAACCTAAATCAAACCTAAGCAAACATTGGCTAAACTTAAGTTAATTTTAGTTTAACTAAAACTAAACATAAGCTAAACCTATATTAATCAAAACTAAATTAGGTTAAATTGAAGCCAAACCTAGGGTAACCGAGGCCAAACCTAGGATAAATATAAGTTAACCAAAGCTAAACCTAAGATAACCTTTACTAATCCTAAATTCAACTTAAACTAACAAACACCACACCTAATTTAAACCTAAATTAACCAATGTTAAACTTGGGTTAACCTTGGCTAATACATTATGAATGATATTAATATGGGATTGAAAAATATGTTTCTCATTTTATGTATTGGCTCTAGAAACTTGTGTTTTAGTTTTATGAATAATGTGTGTTTTGAACCTTTGGTTTTTGAGACCAAAATTAATAGAGCATTATTCAATTTCATTTCAAATTAAAATATTGATCATATTCATAATTAAATAAATCTTGTGTCAAATGTAAAACTCATGTTGTGACATAAAACAAAGATTATGATGTTTAAGGTCATATCATGAAGAAGAAAAAAATCTCATGTCACATGTACATGAAATTCATGTCACATGGCACAAGTTAAAATTATGACATTTAAGGTTTCATCACAATGAAATCCCCCAAAAAATCCTCTTTTCAATGGGTGAAAAACGTTTCATATCACATGTGAAACTTGTGTCGTTACACAAACTAAAACTCTAATGTTTAAAGTCTTGTCATGAAAAAGGAATAAAAATTGCATGTCAAGTGTGAAGTCATGTCATGACACAAGTTAAAATGATGACATTTAAGCTTTCATCACAATGAAGGTGCCCCAAAAAAAATCATCACGTCAATGGGTGCGAAAAACTCATGTTAGAGGTGAAACTTGTGTTGTGACACAAACTAAAACTATTATGTTCAAAGTCTTATCACAAAGAAGGGGGAAAAAAATCATGTCATGTGTGAAAGTCATGTCATGAAACAAGTTAAAATGATGACATTTAAGGTTTCATCACAATGAAGGTCCCCCCAAAAAATCATCAATTCAATGGATGCAAAAAACTCATGTCACAAGTGAAACTTGTGTCATAACACAAACTAGAATTGTGATGTTTAAGGTCTTGTCAAAACAAAGGAAAAAAAATTCATGTCACCTGTGAAATTCATGTCATGACACCAGTTAAATTGGTGACATTTAAGCTTTCATCATAATGAAGGTCCCCAAAAAAACCCTCACTTCAATGGGTACAAACATTTCATGTCATTTGTGTGAAACTTGTGTCATGACACAAATTAAAATTGTGACGTTGAAGATTTTTTCATAGCAAAAATAAATCATGTCACATGTGAAACTCATGTTTTGACACAAGCTAAAATTGTGACATTTAAAGTTTCACCACAATGAAGGTTCCAAAAAACATTCTCATTCAATGGGTGCAAAATGTGTTGTATTTGTAACAAAAATAACTTGTTGTGTGTGAACGGACAAGATTTCTTGTTGTGTTATTTTGTTGCTTTGCCATGTTATTGATTGCAATGGTGTAACAAGTTGTCATGATTCAATCCCATCAAAAATTTTGTGCCTAACTTCATGATAGTTTTCAAACAATTAAATCACTTGTTTGAAAATGAAATTTCTCTCATAAACATATTTGTACAATGTTGGAGTTTGTACCTAATTCATAATAAAACATGGATTTCTTTTAAGAATATATATATAGATGCATAATAATGCAACTTGTACCCAATGCATAGTGATCTAGTTTGTTGATAAGAATTTTTGAAAAGACTTCAAATTAAAAAACCTAAAAATGTGTAGAATGCTCCTAAAATGAAAAACTTGTTAGAGTTATTTTTTTAAAATCAAACCCATGGCTGGTCACCAAATGGTACCAGAAAATTACCATAAGCAAAGTCTTGAAAGAATGTGAATAATTTGTGAATGCATTCTATTCTTTTCCATGAATAAAGAAATACAAGACAAGAATATTTATAATCTTTAGATGTTAATTATTAGTAATTATACTAGTCACCTAGCATTAACATTAATATGACCAATAGCTAATAGCCAGTTCAAATATAAATATAAATTAACTAGCCAATAAATTAATTACTAACTAGCTAGTATTAACTAATACCCATAAGTATTAGAGGTAAAAATAAATAGCAAATAATGTTGGACAACAAATAATTGTGCATTTTGAAGTTTGAGATGACATTCTACCTTCATTAAAAAGGTAAACCATATTTGGACATTTTCTTGTATTTTTGGGAGTAATCTATTTTTTTGGGGGAAAATTTAACCAAGTGTCAACTTTAAAATAACTCATGTGACACATCCTTGTAAATTGGAAAGATTCAAACCTTCCATTTCACGATATTCCCAACCACACAATGTAGGGTTAGCCGTGCACTTGATTTGGAAAAATGAGACATTGATAGAAAGGTTGATTATGTGTTGTTGCAAGTGGCATCCATTCATTCTCAATCATCTCAAAATAAACCAACAACCACTTGACCTCTAGCTACATTGTTGTATTTCTCCGCTATGTTACACTTTGTAGATGTTATAATAATGTTTTGATTGAGGTGGCATTGTTGCCTCACAACACCTCCTATCCATTTTCATCACTCTTTATTTTCTCATGAACTTAATTATTGGTTTCACATTATGTATGGCAATACATGAAATCACTATTTTCTTCACAACATAAACAATACATGATTATTATGTTGATAGTAGGGTGAAAATCCTTTAAGGTATACCATTCAAGATGAAAAAGGCATATTCCTTAACAAAATCATTTTTTTACTGTGTGTTGATCCCCATCAATATTAATGAATCAAAAAGTGTCAATTATTCTATAATACAAAATCTTAAACCATCACAATTCTAAATTTCATCAATATCATCCACTTTGTGTCTCAGGTATGGTAAAATATGACTAAGTAAAGGAGTATAAATGAAGGTGACATTGTGATAGAATTTTGGTACACCTTGAAGAATTTGGACCCAACATCATGACTAAAATGATTGCACACATAATCTTACTACTTTGGAATGATTAATTGTGTCCACTTTCACTAACATGAAAACTAAGTATGTTTGTTATAACTAATAGCAATTGATCATCTTTAATCAAAATGGAAAAAATGTTGTACATTGCATGGTGAATGGAATGTCTATGTGGATTTGAGTATTTTAATTATTAGATAGATATGTAGGTAGCTAGGTCGGCCATGTGCTCAAATTGTATATTGTTAAGTGTAGTAATTAATATTGATGGATTAATTATTGATTGAATAATATTATTTCAAAAAAAAAGATAAATTAGTTTTTCCACATTATATAGTTATCATTTCAATCATGAACAATAATTGTGGGCTCCATCATCTTAGTGATACTAATCAACATAGACTTAATCAAGTTATTGGCATAAAGGACTAGTTTAATTTGACTAAAACCAAAATTGTCCAAGTTTTTTATTATGATTGCATTTTCAATAAGAAATCATGTAAAAAAGTTTTTCTACAATAGTGAGTTGGCTAAAAGTTTGTTATCTTTATCATTTGAAATAGCTTTTACACTTGGGCTTATATAATTTATGTTTAAAGGTAGGTCATTCATGACATGAATTTAATGTGCACCAATCTTTGCAACAAACCCCCAAAATTGGTTTGAACTACAACTTCTTCAATGTTGGGGGATCTTAATGTCAACGCCACTTTATCATCTCATGCCATTGTTTCTTCTTTTGATCACGATGGACTAGGTCTTTAGTTTCCAAGTGTTCAAATAGGGAAAATATAGGAATAGACAATGGGAATTGAATCATTCATTCAAAAAATATTGGTAGCAAAATTGCCCTAGGACAAGGCAATGGTAGGGTGTGAATATGGCAAGTTCAACATGGTATACTACAATGCTTGTAGGCAAATTGAAGGTAAAGAAATTGTTATTGTACTTCAATTTTCAGTAGTATGTAGGAATATTTAAAGAGCTGGAAATGTGCAAGGTATAATGCCTTGGATGAACTATGGGGCAATATTAAATGTTCATGGACAACCTAAATCATGAGGATGAGGACTTTGTTTATAACATGGGTTATGAAGTTGTTAAATTGGTCTTTGTTGAAGGTGTAGTTATTGAGAGGAAGTGCAAGGTCATTCAGTCTGAACTACAAATTATTAGTTTTTAAAACATGTTTGATGTTTAATTGATTTTGAAAACTTAAGGTAGTTGTTTAATTTCTTAAAGGTGAAAACACACATCACAAGCATTGGAATGATTCCATTGGTTAGTAGATGGATGGATCCATGCATCATAATGTGATGGACTTTATTATAACTATTGTGCAAAAGGTACCTCACTATCAATTGCAATGAAATTATTATAATTAACAATAAATCTTGGTATAGTGTGATCACACTTACATTGTCAATGGATTTAGGAAGATACCAATACATTGTTAAATCTTGCTCAAGGTTGGTTGGCAATGTTAATAACCACACCCAATAATACTTGAATATCTAATACACAATGAGTGCTTGACAAATAATTTTTTTACCAATTTAAACTTACTTGTTTTGGAGTAGATGGGGTTGCATTGTTCACAAGGTTATAAACTAGTGTTGTTACACAACTTAAATTTCAGTCAACACCTTTTTTCATTAAAGTGCACATCTCGTGGCATATGCCACTGATCTAGGGCTATGTAGATTTTGTTTTAAAGCATGTGGTTGCTAAGCTTAAGGGTTTGTTCCATAAACTACTTATACCTATTACTCATCATCATTGAAAAAACATTTTGATCATGCACCACCCCAAAATGCATCTTAGTTCACTCATGGTTTCATTAGATTTTGAATGAATTTGGAAATTTTTACCATGGTGAAACTAGTCAACCCCCCTCACCCCCCCCCCGTGAACAAGGACTAGTTGATACGGACAGTGAATTGGTCCTCTAATACTTAATGAAACAAGGTTACTTTCAAGTGAAATACAAATTTACTAAACCATTTCATTTATTAATTAATTAACTAAACAACATGGAAATCAATTTAATTTAAATTATTTAATACTTAATGTAATATTTAATAATATTTATATTTTGATATTTTCAACCTATGAATTATTAACATGTGTTACTACCAATGTTAAGTTAAAAACCTAGCTTAGATACATAACTTAAGTAGACACCTACTATAGGGAACTACATAGGAAAATATTCAATCAACTTACCATTGTTGACCACAAACACACCATTTGTGAAATTTGAACCTTTAACTCTAGGATGGATCCTTTAACCCTAAACCCTTACCATCAAGCCACCACACTTGTTATGATAATGTGTTACATTGCATTCTATTTATTAAATACTTCATTTTAAACATTATAAAAAATATAAACTTTGAAAATTCATATCGTATTGCAATTTTGTCCAAATGAAATGATTAAAGTTTAATTTTTTTTTAAATCAATAATGTACATAATTAAATTGATTTCCTTTTGAAAATGTAAAAATTTGAATAATTTTATTTTTGAATATCACTATTCAATAACATTTCAGTGGTCATTTTGTTTTTTAAAAAATGTTTAATAAATGGATAAAAATTTTGCTAACATAATAATACTACTTATGTTAGGCTATTTTTAGCTATTCTAGGGTTATTTTTCATTATTCTAAGTTATTTCACCTTACATTATTTACGACTATTTATGGTTATTCTCAGTTTTTTTGCTATTTTTAACTATTTCACCCTAGGTTACTTTCGGTTATTCTAAATCATTTTTGGATATTTTATGTTGTTTTTGGTTATTTTAAGTTATTTCACCTTAAGCTATTTTCGACTATCGTAAATTATTTTTGGTCATTCTATGTTTTTTTTTTTGTTATTGTAGGTTATTTCACTTTAAGTTATTTGTGATTATTATAAATAATTTTTGGTTATTCTAAATTATTTCATCTTAGGCTATTTTTAGCTATGTGAAGCTATTGTTAGTTACTTTGGTTGTTAAAAGTTATTTCACCTTATGTTATTATTGACTATTCTAAGTTATATTACCATAAATTATTTGTGGTTATTCTATTGGTGGCTATTTTATTAATGGCTATTGGTTATTTTTCTATTGGTGGTTATTGTATTGGTGGCTATTAATAGTTATTCTAATAATGGCTATTGGTAAATATTCTATTAATGGCTATTAATGGGTATTAATGGTTATTGGTGGCTATTTTTGGTTATTCTAGGTTATATTTTGACTATTGGTGGTTATTTTATTATAAACTATTGTTGGATATTTTAGGCAATATTATCATAAGCTATTGGTAGTAATTTTTCATTGACTATTTTAGGTTATTTTACTTTAGGTCATTATATTTTATTTTAAATTATTTAAATTTTTTATATATACTTAGGACAAAATAACTTACAATAACATAAAGTAGAATGACTTTAAACAACTTAAAGTATAGTTTGAAATAACATATATTAACTTAAAATAAAATAACCTAAGGTATAGCTTAAAATTAGTTGAATAATTTAATAAAAAACCTATAATAAGTTAATTATGAATTTTTAAGTATAATAACATATAATAGTTTAAGGTATAATAATTTATAATAACATATAATAACTTAAGGTATAAGTTAAAATAATTAAGATAGTTTAAAATAATATAGAATATATTTAAAATAACATAGGGTATGTATTATAACAACATAAAAAAAACATATTTATCACAGTAAATTATAATAGTGAATTATGTCAATTAGTAGTGAAACATAATGTTTACATAATGATATTATAGTGAAATAACTTTAATCAAGGTGAAATCACTAAAGTGCAATGCACTTATTTTATTTTTAAGGTCCCATAATGATTTAAACTAGTGAATTACATCTCACTTTTGTACTAATGATGGTAATCATACCAAGTTGCTTGAAACTCAAGGTCTAAAACTCCTTTGTAATGTAAAGACTAATCATCATGTCAATCTCCATGTTGTCCTTACTAAAAGAATCTTTGTAAAGTATAGAACTTTGACACCTCTTAAAAATGAATACCAAATTTGGGTATCTTTATGACATTGAGGTGGCCATGTGTTTGATTTGCATCATGTTACTATTGGAAGTAATCCATTTAATGTTCATTAATCTTGTTAACCTTGTGACACATTTGTATACATGATTTTGTGAATGTTGTTAATATGTGTTGTATAGAACTATATAACATGTATTTAAACCCAGAAAAAAAAAATGACAAATAACATTTCAAAGTATTCTTGAACTTACGTCATTGCAATAATGACTAGAAATTGATTATTTAGTGGATCAATCCGATAACAAATATCCAATATGTGATATTTTTTCATGGGCAAATAGTATCAATTACATGAAAAGTGCCTTCAACTATTAAAATGTTCACATAACCTGCTAGAAAGTATTAGACAACTTCTTTGGAAACTATTAAAGTTTGCATTGTTATTGCACACTTATTTTTGAAGTCAATGACAAATCCCATGCCTAAAATTCATGAACACAACAAAAATCATATATGGACTCAATATTGGCTCCATCCTCTTGCTAAGCAAACATTTTGAGAACACTAGTTAGCCAAATTAAAAGCAAATCTTGTTCAAACGACCATGACCCAAACATTACTTGAATGAATATCTCAACTATTCTTGATGTAGGGAAGCTTGATCTCAAGGCATCCCTTTTTAAAATAATTATGCAATTTAACAACCACATTATTGCTCTAGAATTGCCATTGGTGTGCAACATTATCACATGGTTATGGTCTAAATTGGCATCAAGCACACTATTGTATCATCAATTGTTAAATGTTTCACATTAACAAAATTATCTATAGTTATGATTAAATAGGTAATGTAGAAAATGAAAAAAAAATTCCATGTTGTCATTCATGAAATTCAAGTTGGACAACATGTTGATTACACATTTGGATTTGGTTGAAGATATTTACATAAGAACATTGCACTATGGATAATTTTCCTTTTTAGGATGCCATCAAAGATTGGAATGACAACAAGGTCAAATATATAAGATGCAAATGACATATCATGAACCAACATGATTATTTTAAAAAAGGATTGCATGTCCTTTTTCCCAAAAAAAACTTTTTGATACGAATGAATTTTGGAACAATTTTTTGCAATTTTTTATAATAATGTTTATAGTTGTCCCAATACATGACATGTTTTTTTTTAAATCATTTTTGAATAAATATAGAATTTTTAAAAATATCTTGATTCCTTGTAAATTTAGTGTTATGTTTATAAAAATGATAACAATTTCAAATCATAACCAAAAATTTATTTTTTACATTTTGATGTTTTCTTTTATAATAAGCTACAACTTTTCTTAACACATCATGTAGATTATACTTCATTTATATGTGGTAAGGAACTTTCAAAGTTCTAAAATTTTGATCAATTTTGGAAAGTTCTTTGAACTTTTAAAGTTTTATAATTCCACATGTTTTAGAGTATGAATTTTTTTTTAATGTGGTTAATAGGTCTTTATCCTTTTTATTTTTTTCCCATGAAATGTGTTTTATTATATGAATCCTTTTGATAGTCCTTTACAAAATTGACTCTTATCTAACACCATAGGTGTTCACTTTTAGAGGTTTTTAATCAAAACTTAAATTTAAAATTTTATCAAATGGATTTTTGGTTTGAATTCATTGATATTGATATGAACGAAAAAGCAACAACTTGCCATGATTTCCATGACTTCAAATGGCAAAACATAAATATTCATTCAATTTTGATTGTTATTCTTTGTGATTTGATGCTCTTTTTGGCTCTTTGGATTGTGACTACACCCTATAATGAACTCTTAGAGTTTTAACATGCATAACTAATTAATTATAATAGCTTGTACAATATGGTAACAAATATATTACAAAAGCATGAAGTTTTATATTCGAAGGCAATGAAATTTGGTACCTTATATATTTATGCACTTTATATCCATAAGGATCAAGGTTCAACTAAAAATAACCCATAACTTTCTAAGCTTCCCACTCCTTTGCCAATTGAATAATTGAAAGCCAAAAAGAAAATGGAATGTCATGAGTTTTTGAAACCTTTATAAGTTCTCCACTAATATTGCATAACACCTTATAATGAGAAGGGTGATAATGACCTCAATTTATTCACTCAAAATTTATGTGCAAGGAATGTCAATTCTGAAATAACCCTTTTGAATTTCAATTTCAATTTCAAAATGTTTTCAACACAATAATATTCAAGGTTCTCTTTCATGATCATGATTCATTAACACAAGTGACAACATCACAACAACCATCTTCCAACAAGCTTTTTGACTATAAATAACAAATGACTCTCCAAGCTTACCATTCCTTTGCTAATTGAATATTCAAAAGCCATAAGGAGTGTAGAACATGATATTTTGAAATCTTTATAAGTTATCTACCAATATTGCACTTGGGTCTCAACATTACTACGCACTATTAGTGACAATGATTAAATGATTATAATTACAACTTACAACTTACAATTTCAATTTATTTTTTTGAATAAAATGTTAGGTTTAATTTTTTTGAATTTTCTCTCGATTTATTATTTGAAAGTTTTTTTCAAATGATAAGATTGTGCAGATTTCACTATGTGTCATTTTTTTCAGGTCATATTTATTTTTGAAATTTTTTATTTGCTAAACAAAATGTTGACCATTCATTTATCTATAATTTTTAAAAATGAATTGTTGAGGGTTCTCATAATAAATATTTCATCAAGTTTGTTTTTTTCCTGAATTTGATATTGTCCATTTATTGAAATTGCATGATGGATAATATTAGGAAATATAATATCCATCACTATATCATTGGGGAAGATTTTGATTAATTTTTTGTTGTCAATTTAATCTGAAATTATCAAAATTAAAAATATAAATACAAGAAAATATTATAATAATTCTTATTTTGATTAAATATTAAATAATTTTGATTTTTGAATTACAAATAAATAAATATCAAATTCATTAAATATATATGGATATAGCATGTGATTTATTAATTTAAAATATACCCCAAAAAAATTTTGGTATTAAACCAAATTTTTAGATTTAAGACTTTTACAATTTGCAAGAATGAATTTCAATTATAATTTTAGATTGAATAGACCATTAAACCTATAATAACATGCACAAAAGAATCTCAAGATTTTCAATGCCTTGGTGTAATTTACATAATTATCATATGTTGGAAAACATGTATTTATGATTAAAATGTAATCAATTTAACCAAAATATTAAAATTGTGAGGAATGTAAAATTTAAAATCAAGGGTACAACTTTGAATAATTTTCAACTACATGTGGGTGTTCCTGCAAATCTTTGTATTTTGTTGGGTTGGTGCAACAGATTTGGCAAAATGCTGGAGCTACATCAACAAAGAGACAATGCAGTTTTGCAACACAATGGAGAAAGAAAGTCGAGGAGAATGGGATTCATGCGTGATGGGTACCTCCAATGGATCAGTGACTTGGGAAGAGATGCATTGAAGGATGTTTAGAGAGGCTTTTGAATGCTGAATAAGAGCATCACAGCATATTTGCTGATGCTGTTTGACTAATAAAGCAACTTGCCAAGAAAATTAAGGAATTGAGTCCCAACAACTAAAGGATATGCTGGAAAGGAAGCTGACACTGCTGGTAAGTAGTAAAGACTACTACATTGTGTTGTGATTTGGGCTCACCAATTGCAAGATGCTAAAAATCAAGTGTTTGTAGCTAGTAATCTGATTGGTATTAGCAATGTTATATATTGGCTTAAGCAATTGCAAGCTGCAAAACAAGAAGAAGCTGGTGTTTTGGAATGAAATTGGAGAAAAGATTAAGCTGCTGCACTCCCTATCAGTGCGTACTGCTGAAGATTTGATCTGCATTTTGAGCTGCAGAAAAAGAATCTAGAGATTTGACAACCCAGCATGGGAAGGATAAAACTGCCATTATCCTGACAGAGAGTGAAGTTGTGGAAGTGAGTAACAAGCTAGAAGCAATCAAGCTGAAGCTGCGAGTAGATTCGTATTGAGCAGCTGCAGAGTGGGCTTAGGCAACTGGACAAATGTAAACAACAAGTTGAAGCCACTGGTAATTGCACTGCTAATGCAAGGGAGATCATTGGAGGTGATCATTAGATGTTGAGCTCTGAATCCATGCTGATCACAGTTTCAACCAGACCTAACTATTTACAACAATATTGGATCTTTTCCATTATGTCCTTGCAACTTAAAGCTAATGCATATGCAAGTATTTTCATAACATGAGCACATGACCAGCTACATGTGTTGAATTGATGTCAGGATAACAGGAACAAAAGCAATACTTACAACACACATAAGTACAAATGAGTGATGATGCTAAAGAAGATGCCATTGATATCCATAACTTGATTGCAGAGAGATATGAGCTATTGCAGAAATTCCCGGAGGAAATAGAAGAGCGGGAGCAGTTTTCTCAGGAGAGAGATGAATTTCTAGCTGCTTCAATAGGTTTTGACAACATGGCACAACTCAAGGACGCTTTTGCAAAGGTGGGACCTGTACCCAAAATGTGGTTTGAATTGATTATTCAGAAAACCTACGACACTGATCTTGTTGCTGTTACTTGCATCCATATTATATGAACCTGCCTTTGACAGCACCTACCCTTTATGTCTGTGCTAATCTGGCAACAGAAAAAAAGATGCTAAAAAATGAGCTCCATGAGGCACAGGTTGTTTACAACCTCTTAAGGTACACTGCAAACAAACCCACCTCTAAGATTTGCTTAGCAGCCACTATGCCTGCAGCCATGGCCATGGCACAATCTGAGCCTGCTACTAACCACCTTGCAAGGGGGTTAGGGTTTGATCTCCTCCAAACCAAGTGGGTTTTGAGGAAATCAAACCCAAGGTCCCTCTCAGGAAGTATTCCTCCAAGAAGTTAAACTTTCAAGACCACCACAAATTGGGAAGGTATTGCTATGGAAAACCAAACCACACCAATTTTGTATGATCAGTTTGTGGAACATATGTCTGTAGAACTGGGAGAAGTGTAGGAAGAGGCTCAAGCTGAGGTAAAAAGAGGTGGCATTTCAATCAGATAAAAGGGTATATCAATACTCTGGATGTTGCCCATCAAAGAATTCAGCA
>Ga0116229_10000095_pt1 | contig 81551 bp, 46 predicted proteins | sample S1TSphgellanicum_3_FD_87313 | JGI IMG/M metagenome (GOLD analysis project Ga0116229, IMG submission 87313) | Host-associated microbial communities from peat moss isolated from Minnesota, USA - S1T2_Fc - Sphagnum magellanicum MG | ecosystem: Host-associated > Plants > Peat moss > Unclassified...
AAAGGCCCCCGGCTTTTTTTCCACCACCTTTTTTCCTTTCCCCCCTTTCCCGCCCCCAATTTTTCCCACCCCAAACCCCCCCTCCCCCCCCCCCAGGCCCCCTCCCCCCCCCCCCGCCCTTTTTTCTCCCCTGCCCTCCTCACACAACCCACACACTAAACCATTTTTGCTCTAAGAAAACAACAACAATCTGCTGCAACTGCAACAACAACACAAGAACGAATCCACTGACGCAAAGTAACAACAAAAGATAGAAAGATAGATAACCCCACAACTAAATACCATTTATAGTAACAAATCACAAACCCATTTCACATCCTTTGCACTACCACAACACCCATCATCCCCACTCCCAAGAAATCCTCCCACTTAAAGACTAGGTCACATTAATGGGCCACAAAAGAAAGAAAGAAAGAAAGAAAGAAATAAAGAAAGAGGAAGTTGGGATTGTACAATTGAAAATTAAATGGGAAGTGGGAATGTACTCATTGGCGCCCTTGTGATGCAGTGCACCCATAACGTTTTAGGGATCATGGATGGGCTTTTTTGCCATAGGACAAAAACAGTGAAGAATAAGTGAGAATCATATCGCTGCAACTATAATTGGAGGGAGGGGGAGAATTTGCAGTGTAAATGAAAAAGCCTTTTGAAACTTTGCAACTGCAAAGATGGAACAACTAAGCAAGAGAAAAAACAAACAAACAAACCTTATTAGAAGAAAGAGAAAAAGGCCACACACGCCTTGTGATAAATGCTTCCAACAGCAAGTACTAACAAACAACCTTGAGTGTAATTGGTGGGTCCACAAGCAAGCAAAGCAAAGCAAAGCAAGCAAGGAAGGAAGGCATGTTAGATAGATAACAATCACAAAGTCCCTTATGTTAAGGCTCCACTTCGAAGAGAAGAATCCAGCAACTTCTGAATTGATACCCCACTTTTCTTTATAGTACTAGATTTGGTATAGAAGGAATTTTGCGGAGATTTACCAAGTATAGACCTTCTATTGCTAAAGATTGACAACAAGTATGCTAATAACAATTTATTAGAAGGTCAGATCTTAATGGCTTCACATGGCACACAATCTGATATGAAGATTGGGATCCCATGACAAGAGGAAAAAGGAACATGATCCCATTTTTGTCTTTGGGCTCCCCAAATTGTGCCAAATTGTCCCTTTATGAAAATTGTGTTGTTCAACCACAAAATGTCTTCTAACTTGAGATCCAAGAGTTTGACATCGTCATCTTGAAAAACTTGATGGATTGTATCAAACATTAAATAATGGATAGGAAAATATGGTGTGATTTTAGGGTTGTAAGTTGGAACCCTAGCACCTATCATTGTTTCAAGAGGGGATTTTTTTGTTGTTGTCTAGTTAATGACAAATAAAGTATGGATCCTTGCAAATTATAGTCACTTCTTGGGATGCCATTTCATACTAATGCGAATTTTACATGCATTATTGCCTTTTTCCACATGTTTTCCCAAAAATACTTTTGAACAAGTTTAGAATACAAAAAGGATACAAGAAATTTTGGAAGAATTGAAGTGTTGGACAAATATTGAAAGGAAGGTATTAGACTTTGAACACATCTTTAAATGTCATATTTAGTGATATCTCGATTGATATTCACATCCTTGGATATAAATTTTTCATTACTAACCTTGAAATCTAAATTTTTTCCATTTTCTTCACAATGTTAATATTTTATGTGCGGTAACAAGGTGAAAGAAGGGTCAAGGTATCAAGCGTGGTTCTAAGCTAAGTCTAAGAGGTTTATATAGTTAGTAGCTAAGATGTTTAATTTCTAAAAGGATACAAAGATTTTAGGGTCTTTTCTTTTTTTTTGGTGGTGCCACTTCTAAAACCTAATGGTATTTTTGTTTTTTTAATGTTATTTTTTTGCATTTCCTACTTTTTCAAATTTAAAAATGCCCAACATCAAAAAATATATATATATATATTATGCATTTGATTTTGAAAGTTTTTTTTTTTTTTTTCATTGTGCTTGTTTTGTTAGTCCTCAAAGTTTCATCACTTCTTTAAATTTTCTTCTCATTATTTTTCACCACTTCAAACTATTGCATTACTAATGTCTATTCATCACATTTCTTCCACCTATTTCGGTCATGTTATTGTTGTCAAATCATCATGTTCTCTTGTTTGCTTTATCATTTTGTTACCTTTTGTTCACATTGTCATCTATTTTGTGGGTGTTGTTGCCACATATTTGTGTTGTAAATTATATCATAGTATCATTAACACCTACTTTTTTTGTTGCATTGTTCCCACTTAATTTGATTGCTATTTAATTCAAAGTTGTGCATGGTATTATCCCCTTTGCCTTTGTGTAGTTGTGGATCTTGGAGCTAGGAATGAACATTGAAGCTTTGAGCTTATAATAAATAATTTATTTTTTCATGTTTTTTGTGTTTTGAATGTTTGTTTGTTTTGTATGTATGTGTTTCTGTGTTAGACTTATTTTATTTTATTTTTTTGTTGGTGTGCATAATTTTTGTACATAAGATTTTGACGCATACAAAACCTCAATGTAAGACATCACACATTAAACTTCAATTATATTATACACGGGTGCAAACAAGATAACATGAGCCACACCTACGTGTTTTTGGGATTACTTTTGGAGGAATAATTTTCTAAATAGTTTTTTAAAGTCTTCATATATATATATATAGTCAAGGTTTATGTAAAAGATTTCAGAATATATGTAATTTTTAAAAGTTTTGGACGCTATTTATAAATCATTTTTTGTGCTAAAAAACATGCATTACAATGTTTCATAAGTGTTTTTGAGAACTTTTTATTCATTGGATATTTTTCAAATTAATTCACATATTCCAATGATGTATTATGAACTTTCTTATATAAAATTTTATATTTTCAACACCAAATTGAATTACCATTTCTAAACGTGAAAAACTAAACGCACATTATGTTTGTTATGGTTCATATTAGTATGGTTGCAACCACAATTCACAATTTTTTATCATCATGAAAAAAGAGAAAAGTGAATGAAATTTTTAATTAAAAAAAGAACCTTAAACCTTAACCCTAACCTTTTTTTTAAATTGTTCTTCAACCTTTGTAATTACTTGTAATTGTAAATATATTTCAATATTTTAGGATCTTCCATAACTTTTACTAAAACAAGTTTTTTTTTTTTCCATTTCCTAATAGTATTTCTCTAAAAACTACAAATGGATTAGTCCTTTTTAATTGAAACACTAAAAAAAACTTATAAATTAACTCTAAACCCAACTAAATAGTCATGAAATACATCAAATTTGATTATATGTATAATTTATATTTTTGTATAATTTCATTATTTTCATCTTATGAATTGTTGACACATGTCACTACCTAGGCTAGGTTAAAAACCTAGTTTATGTAGTTAAGTAAGTAAGCACCTACGAAATGTAGATTAAATGGCTTAAGGAATATTTAGTTTATAAAATCATGGTTGACCAACACCATGTCATTTGTGACGATTGATATTTTGATTTCAAAAATGGGGCCAACTCTTATACCACTAGAAGGAATTTTGTCCTTTACAATCAAAAAATCAATGACTAAATGTTCTAAATGATTACATAATTAACTATAATCATAGGATATAACTTCAAATCATATGTAAAAAGAGTTGTAATCATATATCAGTGGTGCATTTAACTAGTAGATGATGACATGGTAATAGGAAGATGACATTGTTTTTTCATTATAAGTTTTCTCCATATAACATCCATAATTGATGAAAAAATAACATGGATGTTCAAAATATCATTTTAAAATGTGACTAAGATAAAGTCGTTTCAAATTGACTAAAAACATGACATGGACAAAATGATGTGTTCATATAATTATTTTATAATGATTCAAAAATGATTATTAATAATTTAATATGATTACAAATAAACATAATAAACAACAACATACATGTAAGAAACTGATTTTGATTAATATTATACTTATAGGTAATACTTTTAAAAAATTAAATATACTTGATATATAGTCCATTTAAAATATTCAATGTGACTAAATGAAATATTATACATTGAAATAAATTTTTAATGGTAAAGGTATGATATATTATAAATTATTTTTTAAATTATTTTTAATTAAAAAAGAAGTGTAAAATGTGGGAAATATATAATTTATTTATACTTTAAACTTGAATCATAAATTTAAATAAAACTTATATAATATATGTATGAAAATAAATATGTATATTTTACATCTGTAAAATGAATAAAATTTATAATTTCAGATAATTACTTAGTATTTGAATATTAATTTATTATTATTCGAATTAAATTAAAATGCTTAAATTACATTTATACTTCATATATAATATGATTAGTATAAAAAACACTTAATATATAAATATAATTGATTTATGATCCATTAATAAATAGTTTATGTGGATAAATTATATGGATTCATATGTCTAAATTAAACATTATTAGTAAAATATGATATATTGGAAGAAAAATTGTATAATATAAATTCATAAATCAATTGAAGTTTTAATATATTAAAAAAAAAATTACTCATGTATCATCCATAAAGGTTTTTTCATTTACAAATCATGTGGTTGAATTTAATTTTTTCCAAGGTATGGTCATTGAAATGTTATTTAATAAAAAAAATTCAAATTATTATTTTTTATTTGAATTTACATTTTAAGAAATTAATTATATAATTTTCTACATTATGCAGGAAATTTATGAATAAGTTTTCAATTTTTTCATTTGGAAACAATATCAATAAGATACGAATTGTTAAAATTGAAATTTTGTGTAATGTTTAAATGATGTATGGTTTAAATAAAATAAAAGTTAGATTATTTACACAAGTAATCTGACGTGGTGGTGAAGGTGTTGAACTTTATCTTTAGGGTCCAAGGATCAATGACATGTGTTGTGGTCAACATTGGATTATTGATCGAATGTTCCGTAATTACTTGAACTAGTTAAATTAAGTGGTAGTTTAGACGAGCCTAAGTAGGTAGATTAATTGTTTTACTTACCCACTTAAATTAGGTTTTTAACTTAGTTTATGTAGTGACACATGTCAATAATTGATAGGATGAAAAATAATGAAATTAAAATTAATTGAAATATATATATATATATATATAATATACATATATATATTAAATATTTAAAAAAATTCAATGATGCAAACACTTAATGATTTTTTTAAGAAAATAACACTCATAATTTTCAACATAAAACATTTGAATTCCCTTGTTTGATAATATTTCAATGACCATTTTTTTGAATAAAAAACTCAAGCACATGATTTATTAATGGAAAATATTATTTGGTTAAAAAAATAATAAATAAAATATATATCTCCCAAAATTTTACCCAATATTAAATTTCATTAAATTTTTTTGATGTAAAATAATTTATAGTATTTTAATTTAAAAGTAATAATATATAATTTATTCAGATATAATATTAAACAATGGATCATAAATATTTTATATTTAAAATTATATAAGAATTTTTTAATTAACTTTATTATTTATGGTGTATACTCAATTAAAAACATTAGATTTTAAAGTAAAACATATCAAATAAATTTATATAATTCATAAATTTATGGAAATATATATTTTAATACATATTATATTTATATTTTAAATTATGGTATATATATAATTTAGCATAAATGTAATTTATATTATGTACAATGCCATTATTTGTCTGCCTAATTTACCAAACTTAACTAATTTATAGTAACTAGCATGGACCATTAATTTCTAATTATAATTAATAATATTTTATCCTCACCTAATTCAAAATCCTAACTTGGTTATTATTTTATGATAACCTATATATCATAACATATCTACTAGTTCTAATAGGTAGGCTCAAATAGGCTAAATCATTACCCAATACATAAATTTAAGTTAAGCTAGTATTTTTTGTTTAGTAGGTAGGCTAGGATAATTTCTAATATGCACTTTAAGTGGTAATGTAAAAGTAAACTACCACCAATGCCAGCATTAATATAATTTTTAAAACTTTGATAATCAATTGCAATCGCAAACTTGATGCAACATGTGGTCTAATCATCCATGTATAGTTGGTAAAATATGTTAAAGCAAGTGCAAAAAATGACTTGGTTTCCATCTAACAAGGGAATCTAACAATAATTGATAGAGTATATTGAGTTTCATTAATTTTTTATCCAAACACAAGGTAGTCGTAAATTAAATTCGCCTCTATGACTACAATCTAAATCCATTTGTTTCATAATCACAGATGTGACTATTAACACTTATGATTTAGTGAAGCATAGATGATTACATATGTAGTCACAAAATGAGTTCATTTCAACAATAATTGCACCCTAGTTGCAAACACATGGTTGGAATGGACAAGATTTCTTCTAATGATAGTAGGGTCAATGGGAATGAAACATGTAAGGTTTTCGTGATAGATATAATTATGGAAGAACAAGAAATGGAAGAAAAATCAAAAGATAATTTCAATTTACAAATTGAATTTAGTAAAATTTCTAAAAAATGAAGAAGAAAACATGGATATTTTATTGATTGGGTTTAGTTGCATCTTAAAACAAATTATGGAAACTTTTTTATGTTGGTATTTTTTTGTGTAAATGATAATTAGGATGTTAATGTTGAATGTCCACAAATTATGCATTGCATCTTGTGCTATAATGATGCAATCAATGCATGAAAACATCAAATTTTTAAACACAAACAATAAAAGGGTTAATTTCATATCATAAAACAAATAGAATAATGTCTTTGAAAAAACATGTGAATGTAGATCATCTTATTGTTGCAAAAAGGTTTGAGGAAGAAATGAATAGTTCAATGAAAATGAATGTGGAAAAATCACTAGCAAAATGAAGGAAAAATGTGTTGGAGGATCCTTGTTTATATAATTCTAAAAAATTATTTTAAAAATGATGATGTGCAATAGAAATAAATTCTTGCAAATCTTGGTCTTTTGATTATGAAAACCAATTTTCTAATCTAGTTTATGGAAAATGTCTAGTCTGAATGTTTAGCTTTGCATTTATGTCCAAAAATGAATTTCCCTTTTAAAAGGTAATTTTCATAAGAAAGATTACATCCATGGTTGGTGGAGAAAATTAACTAATGATATATTTTACAAACCTTTGTAAAGTGTGATTTTGTAATTAACAACTTTGATATTTGGATTTCAAAAAGAGCTCATGATGTGTCTGCTTTGGACCTTAACATTTTGGGAGTTGATTGAATGCCAAAACATTTTACCATTGCACTATTTGAAACCACATAAACCACAAGATAAGCTTTGGCTCAAGGAAATATAGTATAAGGAAAAATAATTGTTACTTATGTGGTTAAGGGTGAATGGTCAAACTTCAAATGTGGTGACAAGTGCATTAAAATAAGTCGTGAGTTGCAAGCTTTTGGTTTTGGAGAAAACTTTTCAAGGAACATGAATTTTGCCATGTCTTTTCCTAAGCTTGTCAATATGCTACCAAATTTTATGAAATTTTTTGTAAACTTGAAATATGTTTCTATCAAATTTGCACAAGGATATTTGCAAAGTGCATAACCTAGCCTCAAAAATCTAAAAAAGGGCTTAGGCATGCGAACAAGATAACATGAACTACACCCAACTACTTTTTGGGGGAATATTTCTTAAAATATTTTTTAAAAGTCTTCAAAAAATTCTTCAATTCTTTCTTTTAATTATATCATTATATCAAGGTTTATGTAAAAGATTTCAGAATATATGTAATTTTCACAAGTTTTGAAGTCTATTTATAAGTCCTTTTAGTGTTAAAAAAACAAACATTACACATGTTGTGGCTCCTGTTAATGTGATTGCATCTTTAGGCAAAAGTGGAATAAGGCTTGTGATGAATCTAAAAATTTGGCTAGTGAAGTTGAATACCTAATGAGGAAAAAGTAATAAATTTGATTTTTAATCATTTTTTCAATTTCAATACAATTTTATATGATAATATAGATAGTGGACTGATTTGATTACGATTGTTTTGTAGATTTGTTAATATAATTATCATGTTTCAAGAAGCATTATAATTCTGGAAAAATATTTTTCTCTATAACAATAAACAAATTGTCCACCATTGATTTAACGATTGAAATTTGTTGCCCAAAAAAATTGGTCATTGCTTGAAAAAAATTCAATCATCACCTGAATTGTTTTTTGATCCACAACTTGAAAATCATTTTGGTTGTCTAAAGACTATGGCAAAAAAAGTTATTTTGGTCGCCATAGGTTTTAAAACAACCTAATGCACATGATTGTTAATTGCTTCAAATTCTCCCTAGTTAGCCCAACTTCACTTTGACTTAGGTTTACTTTATTCTAACATGACGTTAAGCAACATCAAAGTCCAAACAGACACATGATGTCATGAAAAATGCTTAGATGTCATAACAACCTTCATCAAGGACCATAAAACTTTTGAAAAACTCATATCTCCTTCTCCATGAAGATATAAACTATTACTATGGTTTTATTTATGGACCCATTATTGAAAAAAGTTGGGTTTTCATTTGTTCATTTTATATAGATATAACACCCCAATTGAAGATTTAATTTTCTTATGCTTCAAATGAAGGGTTGGATTTTTCACAACCTTTCAAAAAATATTTTTTGACACGCTTTCATCTCCAACTCAAAAGACAATTTAAAAGATGCGATTCCAACAACATGTAAAATATTTCATCCTCCTTATTTCAATCTCCCAACAAATAACATAATTTAATTATGCAATCAATTTGAAAATATTTCAAAGAAAGAGATCTCCAACTTTTAAAGCCTTTTGAAACTTAAGAAAATCAAATGAGCAAGGGAAAAACAAAGCCATTCATTAAATTATAAATAATGTTCATATATTCTAAAAGGTGAATTAATCTTTTGCAATATGGTATATTGATTAATAGGGGACATTTACAGTTAGGGTACCAAAAAATATGATATAACGAAAAAAGGACATTGCCTAACATTGCCTAACATAGATTTGATGGCTTCAAGTGTTAGCAACATGTGCAAGAAATAATGATGCAAGAAAACATGTCAAGTTGTCTACATGTATTCATTATTTACTTTTTTGGTTTTTTACCATAATATTGGTGCATAATCACCACCACCATGATAATTTGAATTCTTTAATATTTCACTTAAATTTATTCCATGCAAATTTTATATTTGAAAGATAGTAGAAACAAAATCCTTGAGTCCTATGTACATAAAGTAATACCCCAACCATGAATGCCCCCAAAAAATAAGTGTCCCACAAGTTTGGTTGCCATTTTTTTGGTTAGAAAATGCCTTGTCTTTTGAAAAAAAAGTGTAAATTAAAACCTAATACTATTTTTCTAAGAACAAAAGTTTGTTTCAATTCTACTGAAAACTACTTTTATTTTGGCTTGGGAATTTTTCAAATGGTGCACTTTTTACTTGAAAATTTAAAAGATATTGCATTTCCTTTTAAGGTGAATTCTTTCTTTTTGGCTATCATTGAAAGGATCTTTAACTGAAAGGTGATGAAAGCTTCAAATCTTGATTGTATAGTGGGGGCCTACAATTCACCACTATTAATGTTATTGTATAAGCTAAGAATTAAACATAACATGATATAAAATTTAAAAATTAACCATGAATATTATGACCATATGAAATTATGAATATTTCAACTATGATTTTTATTAAATACATCAACAACCTTAGTTATATGAAGGTCCATATGAACTTTTTAAAATATTCTATTCTAGTTTTGTACTAGTATGTTCACATGTCCTATTTGAATATTTCACCATTAAAAAAATATTATTTCTAATTACATTTTTTGTTTCCATTAAAAATGAATCAATTGTACAAATATACGTCAAAAGTTAGTGTCATATCATCTTTTGGCTCGTTTCCCATCATGAACTAACCTAGAATTTCATGTTATGAAACTCATGAAATCTCTTCAAAGTTGGAATGCAATAACCATTCATCATGATGTACAAATCTATATTAATGAAGTTACATTAAATTAATTTCCTTTTTCATCATTATTTTTTGTAGTTAATTTATTGCCCTCTTTGAGATAAATCAAGTTTATCAAATGTTAAAAATCTTAAACGCCTATTGATACCTTACCTAATTCTTATTATTTTTTAAACCATCCCAAATTATCATATGGTAGGCATTAGAGCATCTCCACCCCAAAACTATAAACATCCCCTAATATTAAATTTTGTAGCATGATGGTGAAAAACTTCATGTTGTGCATTAAATATGGTCAATACCAAGGCTATGAAGGACACCTTTTAAAGGATTTTCTTCGTATGATTTTGATTAATGATAATGATTAGCCCAGATGTGATTAAAGACTTAAATCGTATTTATTGTATAAAGTGAACTTTTAAATGTTTATGGGTGGGAACATTAAACATTAAACATTTTATTTCATTTGTGGTAAAGGTGGACTTTACAATTATGGGGTGGACATCATGCTCTAAGTATCAAAAATCAATGTTGAAAATATGCATTCTTTTGAAGGTTATCAACTTACACCTTTGTAACATTTATGCAACTATACTTTGGATCTTACTAGTGTTGGTGCAAAAAAAAGGTTTTACAATATCTCCTTGCCAATTGAAATTTTTGAAACTACATCAAGTTCATATTTGATGTGGTTATAAAGTTTAAACATGTCTTTTGTTTAACATAGTCAACTATCCATGATCTTGTACTTTGAATGACCAACACTATTTTGTAAATCAATGTCCTAGAATGTTAATATTTGAGGATTTTTGTGCATAATCAAAACAACAATGGTATGGTTGTCTAAATTAGGATGGTAGCCTTACCAATGCCCATGGCAAGAACACCATATCACACTAAAGGGGATGGCTTAATGAGGAAGCATTAAATAGCCCCAACTCCATGTTAATTTTTATCCTTATAAAGCTTCATCAAATTCCATTATCATTGCAATGTGGAGTGTCATGTGGATCATTATCAAATTCTAAGTTGGGTTTTGTTGCATATTTGCAATAGTTGACCAATCGACACTTGGATTTTTATGTAACAAGTTTATTTGAAGTTATAAACAGCTTCCTTATTACATGTAGACATGGGTTGCCATAACAATTTGATTAACATTTTATTTTGCAAGTCCTAACCCAAATTATGCATTACAACCCATGAATATAACAAAATAGACCATTTTCTAAAGGCATAACGTAAAGGCAAACCTTTCCATTACCCAAATATCAAACTATTTCACCATGAAAAATAAAAACCTAACTCATTCAAATTGTGGAGAAATCTTGGACTCATCTTTTCTCCTATTACGTCAATACTTCTTTAGGGTCAAATTGTTGTGAATTTTGAATGTTCCATGAACAACTATGATTTTTTAGCCTCATGTCACATGTAAATGTGTAGAACCTTCCAATGTTTTTAATGACATGAATGAAAATATTTGGACTAGGAGCTCCAAAGCGAATTTAAGCTTACAATTATTTTAATAATTTGTTTCATGTTTAATCTTTTTTAAGGGCTTTTATGTAGCTAACCAATATCCCCTTACCAACTCTTTGATTTGTGCGTAGGGGGTTAAATGGAATGAATATGTGTGTTTATTGTAGTTGAAGCATGAAAGGAACTATTCAAGGTGATTTCATTAATGTTCCAAATTTAAAATGTTGATTAGGATTTTGAGATTTGTTTTGATTTTTTAACTTTGCAATTGGGGTACTAAACTAATAAACACATGGAAAAAGAAATTTGTGAAACAAAGCAAGGATGCCTCATGCATGAAATGGGAACTTGTGGATCATTGCATATTTTGGTATGAGTTGGAACCATTATGTAAACAACAAAGATGTGGTGGTGTATTTTGATGTATTTTGAAATATTGTATTATGATAGGGTTGTTCAAAAAACATGATGAGATAATCTCACATCAACCGATATGTTAACATTATGTCAATTGTATGAAAGTTTCAATCATTTTTCTTTTCTTGTTTGAACTTTTTTTTTAATTGCACATTTTAGTCACATGTATTTCTTTTTCTTCTATTTCTTTATTTCTTTTTGTTGGTTGCATCCAAGTTTGTGGGTCAATTGCATGAAGGTTTCCATCTTTTTTCTTTCTTTTTTTGGGGGCCATATATGGACAAACTTTAAGCACATACGGGTATTTTTTTTTCCCTTGTTCATTTTCATGGTGAATTATTTTACCTCATATAAAATATCTATCTTTTTTTATTAGGTATACGATTTCCCAAAAATTCATATAATGACATGATGTTGGCATGTTTACATCCAAGCTCAATATGTGAGACATCTAGATAAATTGACATGTCATGTATGGCTTGTATTCTCACCAAAAATCATAATTTAGTAAAAATGGCAAGATGGTTTCACACATTATAATGTGAAATTTTGACAATAGTCAAACAAAAAAAACATTGTCACCATCAAACCAAAAATTCAACAAAAATGGTGGAAAAACAAACTTACATAAAAACAATGGATTGACAATCAATGCGACAAAATGTTTGGTTAGGTAATGGATTGGTAATGGGGTGAAAACATGGTAAAGTATGCCACAAAAGTATCCACCATGTAGCCACAATCATATTTATGGTATAAACATGAAAAAACATATTCAAAACTTTTTAAACTTTCATTATGAAGCAATGGTGCACTCCATTGAATTTCTGGTTAGCTACACATAAAGTCTGAAGAATTTTAGTATAAGAAAAATGGATGAAAAGTATGTTCTAAACTGGTTGGATTTTTTTATTTTAAACATCCTTTTGGACGAACCCATCTTTGGGTGGTACCACTAGGAACCACTTCAACGAATGGTTAAGGAACCAAGAACAACCAAATCATTTTTCTAAGCCCTTTTCATTAAAAAAATTCACAATTATAAATTATTATTTTTTCATGTTTATCAATTACATGCTCTAATATATGGCATGAAGTTTATTTGGGAATTTAAAAATTGAAAAAAATAAAATTATATATTCCTAATTTGAAATGGCCCTTTAAAAATTTAATAGCCTCAACTTTGGAAATTCATAACTAAATCATATTTAATCAATTAATTACCAAATATATATTTTTAAAATTACATCCAAATTACCTTTGAAAAAAAATCATTAAAAAAAATCATAAATCATGTTCCAAATTTGTGTTTCTGACCAAAAAGTTCAAGGAAAAAAAAAACACTACATTCTTGAAACTTTTTTTTAATGCAATGGTTAGGAACATCAAAATACACAATATTCTTGATATTATTGAGATTTCAAAATCTATGCAACCTAATAAATGTTTTTTAAATTATGAAAATGTTCATTTAAATGTTAATTATGATTTTTCAAAGTTCGATGGGTCCAAGAAAATCAAGGTGTGACGTTCCTAATGGTACCACCCAAGGACATGATTACCCTTTTATATGAAAACTTTAGTAGATTATGACTATAATATGAAAAAAATTAAAACGCATTGATACAAATTAATGCTTCATCCATTTGAAAGTATAAAAAATCCAATTATAAATGTAATTTCATCATATTTTCATGCACTTGTTCAAAAGTGGGACACATACTTGCATTTACTTGTATTTCTAAAAATGTACTTAAATACATATTAAAACATGCAATATTTTAGTATTATTCAATGAAGTCAAAAAAATTCCTCTTATTGATCATTATAATAAAAGATATTCATGAGTTCAATGTATTAAAGTTTAATTTATGGATGTTTTCCATAAAAAATCAAATATCCTTCACTAGCATACTTTACCATGCTTTCACCCAATGGTTTTGTCCAAAAATTAAGCTAAGGGTAAATGAATTAAACTTTTAAAAAAATATTATGATGCACCACACATGGAATTGGTGGTGCCAAATGCACTACATGGGATATAAAAATTATTATTATCAATTTAATTTTTAAAAATCCTGAAGCATGTGTGAATGTTTGTTTGGTGTGCACCAAATATCCATTTAAAAGTAAAGAGGATTATTGCAACCATTTCAAATTTCAAATCAATGGATTTTATGCCAAGTCTTTTAATTTGCAAAAAGTACAATGCAATTTATGGTGGTTATGAAAATTGCTAAACAACAATGTGCTTCATTTCACCTAGCCATAAAGATCTTACAAATGCCCCAAGTTTTTTTTGATGTGCAAATATTCAAGCATTATGAACTTCCAAAGGACATTAGTAGTTTGGAATCCTTAAAGTTTACCAAAACAACATTTTGTGAACTATTTGGAAAATAATGGGGTTTAAGTTCAAACCAAAGTCGGCTTCTAGACCCAAAATCCATTACCAAACAAAGGAAGTAAACTTAATCATCCAAATTTCATTATAAACTACTTTGCAACAAATGAGCACAATTGGGTGGACCATTCATACATGGTTGAATTTTACACCAAGAATTTGGAACACTTTACAATGAATGTTACACCATACTTTCCCAAAACTTGGTTACCAAATAATTTTTTTTTAATGACACAAATGAGAAACATTTGATAGTGGTACATCTCTTTAGGGATTAGAACTGTCTTTCACAGGTGACCAACCACAACTCCATTGAAAAGTGCAAAAAGGGTACAAAGATCAATTCGATGATTGATGTTGAGAAGTGATGAGTAGGGTAACGATATATAGTTTTAAAGGTCCTCATGTAATTCTATTTGTTGCATCTGGACATAGATGTTTTTGTTTTACTTGAAACCAAATGATTCTAAAAAATATTGACATTTGTAATCTAAACTTGTTGGAACTTTTTCTTGTTCATACACCAATGTCATTTAAGTTCTATGAACATGATCTCAAAAGGGTGGAAAAAGTGTTTTGGGACATAATTGAACTACCTTATGCATACTTAAATCAAAATCAAACATCTCTTCCACAATTAGGTGCAATTTTGACTTTAGAATCAATAGGGAAGATGAACTTGTGGTATTGTGCATGTGTTTTCAAGTATGTGGACCAATGGGTTTGAATGTTAATGATGGTTGGTGTGAGGAACCATAACCCTATTCACATATTATAATCATTCAAACTTTGAATTCATTAACATGATTTTGTGAATTGGGGTTAGTTGACGAGATCAAGGTATGAAATACATGAAAGTATTTGTGTCAAGTAAACTATTTTGAGTGAGGATTTAAGACATCATTTTGCAAGGATTCGAAACGGGTCATCAAACTTCATCAAATAAAACATTCAAGTATTTCAATGAAGTTGGAATTGAGGAACTTATAAATAAATTATAAGCATGTTGTTCAAATCTTGAAAATATTTTGAGTTAGTAAAAATTGAAATCCAAGCACAGAATTGAAAAAAAAATGGCAATGATGAAGAAAAATTCACACCTTAAAAAATAACTGACTTGCAAATCTATCAAATTTGAGTCAAGAAATCTAGACCTAAAAACAAATGTAAAAAATATGATGTACAAACTATTCAAATTCATGAGAATATTGACCTCTTTTTTTAATGCAATGAACAAATTTTGTAACCCTAGGCTTGAAGAAGCATTACAAAAGTTAGGCTAAGACAAACATCAACTATAAATGAAGGTGAAGAAGAAATTATTTTTTGAATTCAAAAAAAAAGCATGCTTGACATGGAAGTTGCGAAAAGAGACTTGTAAAAATGTTGCCATAAGAAAAATCTACCATGATGTTAATTCTTTGACAATCGTTAGACATTCATAAATCAAGTTTGAAAGAACAAATTTACATAGATTGTCAAAAATATATTCAACATTTGTTAGATATTGATGAATCCTTTAATAAGTATGGTCACATACTTCTAAAAAAGCTTGAAATGGCAAGCTCAAAACTTCTAAAGTTATAGCACACAATGTGACTTTGATCAAGATTAATCTCAAAATCATGTTGATTAAAAGATTGTTGACTTCAACCCAAAGCCAACAAATGAACAACATTGTAAAGGAGCAAACAATATCATTCAAATGACAATTCCGAAGGTTGCATGATGAACTAAAGATTGATATAGATAAATAGAGTACAATATTAAATGCTAAATTCTTTAATGCAACTCTTTCTATGTATTGATTAAATGATCTAATATTGGTTTAAATTTAGAGGATTTTTTTTCTATTTTACTATAATTGTAAATACATAATTTAGCAACACCATGGGGACAACAAAATGTGAACTTGGGCATTGTTAAAAGAGCATACAATGCCTTTTCAACAATGGAAGCTTTCAAGTTGTCATTATGTGGCCATGTGAACTTGCCCAACCTTGGCAAGTTCCACAACATCCTAGAAAATGTTTACCCAAGTTCAATAAATTGAATGATATTTCTATTAGTTTGTAATAATGAATTGAACCTTATAATAAATCAAATGATGGTACTTGGAGTTTTGGCACTTAACTATATGATGTATGTGTTTATATTTCTATGATTAATAAAGATTAAAAAGTCTTGTGTAGGAGGAGAGGAATTGTTTCCTTTCAACATAACTAGTTGGGATCAAATACCATTGGGACTATCTTAATTTATTTTTGGTTTACAACACAAACAAAATAATAATTCAAACAAAAAAATCACATTTCTTTCATAACTTTTTGATTTGAATTTATGAACATGCTTATATCATGTTTATTCCACATTACCCAAACTTCTTTACATAGAAATAATATGTGTATCCATTTTAGTAGGTCTCATTTCATATAATATGTTGCATTATCTTTAAAATACATCTATATTGCTATAGTTTTAAATGAAAACCTACCTTGAAGGTTGGAAATTAACTTTAGGGTTTTAGAAACCATTTGTGCACCATTCATTAATGAAAATTGCTACTTTTCTTTCATTTTTTAAAATTTAAATCTCCATCCAATGTGAGAGACTATTGCTAGATCATGTTAAGGCAAAAATTTATAGGGGATCTACATTGCTTATATAATCCAACCTAGACTTCATGGATTGTTGAATAGCATGACCTAATTAATGATATTTTTTCTCAAAATTGAACCATGCTCTTGCAAATTATATTCCACTAACCATGAGGTTGTTGTAATATGGTCCAATGGGATGTTTCATCACATAATCTCCTAGAGTACATTACTTTGGTACAACATAGAAATGTGAACCATCTTGTTGATATCATTTCAATTGATGGTTAGTAATTATGATGTATCTAGAGTAGGCAATTTAACCAATAGTTCAATTGATTTGTCATAAAGGAAATGGTTAAAGATTGATGTGTAAATTAAATTTAGGTGTGTTCCCCCAATTGTTAGATAGACTATTAATTACTAGTTTCATAATAACTTTATTGTCTTTGAATGCAAAATGTAACATTGTTAAAAAAAAAAAATTTAAAAGGTGTCAAACTAGTGTGATAGTGATGATGTCCTTTTAATGCAATTAAATCCTCTAATATGAATGACTAATAACATGCAAAACTTGCATGCAAGTTACAAACTAGCAATGCCAAAAGAAGGGTAGCTCAAAGCCAGTGACATTGCCACAAAAGTGAAGATGGGCATGATCTTTTGCCATAGGTGCAGTTCTGCAAAATGGGTACCAGTGCTAAGGGCATGCTTTCCAGTTAGGATTTTGATATTGTCAACAAGGGATCCATACTTTTCTGACATGCTTTCGATTTTGATGTTGGTTGCAACACCTGTGCCTGTGTAGACGAAGCTTTGAGTTGACCATGAAATTGACATCCTGGTGTCCGAGGTGTTGTAGATTGGCTTATTAAGACCAAACCCGTTGATTGTTGCTCCTGAAATAGAAGATATCTTGATTACAGACTCTGAATTTACTGGAGAGTCTGGATGTTTGGCTATGTCAAATTGAACCGTGAATACTTTTCCTGATGCAGGATTGATGGCCAATGTGGTTGTAATAGAACCAGAAGTACTTCCAGTTGTGGAATTAGGATTGTTCAAGTGCACACAAAATGAACCTGGCCATTTTGGAGATTGCATGTACATGGCACTGGGAAGAACTTGTATAACATTGCCAACAACCCAGTTTACAAGGGCAGACGTAGTATTATCAAAACTCATTGTAGTGTTTGTGCTAACTTGTCCAGTCAAATTCATTGATTCAAAGTCCCCATCAATAAGGGTCACCATACCGCTTGAAACTTTTGGTGTTGCAGTAGTTGTTGTATTGGTTGCATTGGTAAATGTTTCAATCTTGTTGTTGAAGTGCCACCCCTCAGATCGAATCAAATCATCATGTACATTCACAACATCTGAACATCTTACTATGCTTATCCAATATGTTGCCCAAAGGACAAATATATAGGCATTAAGGATTGTGGATCTGATGTTGAAATTTGTTTTGCTGCATTGTGCAAGATTGTGTTAATCAAATCTTTGGGCAAAAATATTTCAAGTCTTTCATTTTATAAGACTTTACTGTTAACCATTGTTTTAATAATGTGTTATAGAAGTTTTATTGTGCATCACATCTTTTCAAGATGTTGTTTTTGGATGGTTATTTTGAGTATTATGGGTGATGATATGACAATATGAATGTGAATATTTAAGCAATTCAGTTGCTCTCTTCTACATGTGTCCGATCTGCAAGGAAGCATTATTTAGGTTTCATGCATTGTTTGATTGAATTATTGCTTTGTCCCATATGTAAAAAAATTGTTCATTTATATATTTTCCATCAATGAAGCTCAAAAGGAACACCTTAAAAACGTTCATCAAGATCAAAGTGCATATTATTACTCCATCACATGTCAAAAAATACTGTGACAAGTAGGCAAGCCGTGCACATTATATATATATATATATATATAATGCAGACAGTGCAGAATCAACATTTGCAATACTTTGAAATACCAAGATGACAGTATCTTTCATTTCAACTTGGATTATGAATTCACATGCAATTTGAAGCCAAGATCTTAATTGGACGAGGCAAGTTCAACACCATAGTGTTTCATGTGGGTGAATTTTTTTGTCGTCAAGTAAACAATTGGATCAAAACTGTGTGTGCATGTCATCAACATGTGAGGCCAATGTGAGGTGGAAGTAACATCACTCATAGACAATATTTCACATGTTAATGTAATAAACTTGAGAGGATTTCTTACTTGACAACTCTAGGGGAATGCATTGTTGTTGATGCATTTTGCATACATGGAGACGACATCCTTTGCTGTCTTTTGGATTTGAATGAATTTCCAATCCACATAACACTGTCTCAAATGTTTTGAAGCCAAGTTATTGGGTGGGTGGGCTAATAGTTTATTTTATATCCTTTTTCTTTTTTAAAAAATACTCTTTCTATCATGAAATGGAAGTCTAGTAAATTTCAAAGCCCTAAAAACTAAATCACAAACATGCATCCCATCACATCAAATTACACACTTGTGTGAAGAAAATTCTAGCGCTTGGATATTTATTAACATAGTACCTGCTGTCAAGCCTAGAATTTAATTTCAACTCCTCCACACACACCCACACACACACACACACACACACTCTACTTGGGAGCTCACGTTTGGAGCTCACGTCTTCAATTCGAAATCCCAACCACAGCAATGATCCTCATATTTTCGGAGCACTTTCTGTACTGAACGTCTCGGCTTTGCTTGTATGTTATTTTTGTGAATTCTCCAATTTCCTCTTACTATCGCTCTCTGAAAGTGTGGAGACAAAAGGAACAATGAGATTGCGGGGAGCAGTTAGCAGCAGCAGGCAACAAAAGACCAGTACAGCGGCTTCACATCGCTTGCGATCCCTTCCTTCGCCTAGTTCGCCCGAAACCGCCTTCGTTCTCATCCCACAAACCGCCTTTGGGAAGATGCCGTTCATCCACTCCAGAAAGAAAAGGATGCAACACGCCCATTTTCACCCCCCCACAGCGCTTTCCTTCCCATCGCTAACTAACCGCCTTTCCAGGATGCTCTTCATCCACTTTAGAGATCTGACAGTGAGACCCAATGGGTTCGTCAACCTAGACTCTCTCTCTCTGATCAATATTTGTCATCCACTTCAGGACCTCAAATTTCATCCTCCATCACCAGGGCACCAATTATCATTCAGTTGATCATGGTTTGTTTAATGAACCATGGAATGCACCTGTTAGCCACCATTCCGTTAGGTAGTAATAGACTCGTCCAGGGCTAGTTCCAAAGCATAACTGATTTTCTCACCATTGCTTTCACATTGTGATTGCAATTTTTATCGGTATTAAAAAAAGTGCCCAGGTTTTTATGTGAAGGGTAATGCATGGGGGGGGTTTGAAGGCCTTCCCAAAATAATGGACCTCGGATGAGGCCATAGCTAAAAGGCTTGCTAAGTGACAATTATCGTATAGTAACAACATTTTTAAAATATCATTTGAATTTAACTAATAGATCCTCGCAAGAATTTTCTAACAATTCTAATAGGAAGACTAAATTATAAGACATGCAACATTAATGTGGGTTTAGTCAATGTGATATTGCTCCGATGTTTGATACATGTGATTCTTAGAAGTTTGAAATGACATGCATGTCCATGTATGTAGAGTATTGATATGGTTATTCCAGTTGATGAATACACTATAGATTTGCATATGGGCATTTGGAAAGGATCAAAATTGCAAGCCTAAAACTGTTGTTGCCTAAACAATGTGATTCTAATGTAATTTGACATATGTAATCCATTAGACATGAACTCATCCACATTTTGACAAACCAATAAGACTATACAAATTCATATAAATGTCAGCTTTTGTTTGCCCAAGAAGCTATTGTCAAGTCATACATGTTCAAGGATTTGCAAGAAGATATGTCAGACAGAAGTTTATTCCATGTATCCTACAAGTAGACTAATGGGGCCCAAACCCCCAGACTTCATGAAGAGGAGAATTACAACTTGACAATAAGAAATGGGCTTTCTGAAAGTGAATCACTAAGGCCAGCAAGAACATTAGCTTAAAATCTGAGAGAAAAGCACATGCGTACAACTGGAGGAGGAAATAGCACTGAAGTTCAAGATCAAAGACTTGTTGAGGGAGTAGGAACCAAAGGAGGCTACAACACAGGCTTGTATCAGTAAGGAGAAGGGTGTGAAGACTGAATGGTATGAAAATGCTTAAGGGAAAATGGCTCGCAGAATGTGACAAAGACATGCCCATTGTGAAAGCCAATGAAGACGACTCAAATTAGAAACTTTACTACACAGATGAAGATATGGATACTTTAAATACCCACCTAATGGCATACAGTAGAATAAAAGAACAGCAAAGGAACAGCACTGAGTGATATCTTCCAAGCTAGAACACTAGCATCTGACAACTTCTATCAAACAGGTCAATCAGGACATGCATTCTGCATTAGCAATTCCAATACCCTCTGATGTCAAATGTACAATGAATTGACAGGCTGAGCTAGTTTCCTTGCATTCAGGAAATAAAAAAGAACAAAGAGGGAAAAATACATCACTGGCAAGGATGCCAAATTCTAGGACTGCGAATGACATCTACACTGATGATCTACTGTATCAAAAAGAAGAGAACAGACTTTGATCTAATCTATCAAAAAGAATGAAACAGACTTTAGGGACCCCCCGCCACCCCACGAAAATGGCTTCAAAATAGCAAAGCATTCCATGTCCACATGCACCTCACGTCAAACCTTCAAACCTACATACAAACTTGTGCAACCAACATATGAGTTGTACTGGGACTTTTTAATACATAAACTCTGCCTCAACAACTTCAACAGATCATGCAATTCCAAGACAGTTTCGCACCCCTCTTTCAAAAGAATCAAGAGCCACTGTTGTCTCCTTCAGTGCACCCATCACGTTCTCCCTTCACAATACAACATGTTGCTCACTCCAACTGCCTAAAAATTGAAGACCTACTCATATATTCCAGAAGCCCTACAGAGTTTCCAGACATTCATATAATTTGAAGTTTGTAAAAGAAACCTCAGAGGATGCACAAAGTTCAGAGGGTTGGTTCAGCACATACCTCCTAGAAGTAGCACCAGCTGCCCCATCTGCTAGAAGCCTGTCTAGTGCCACAAATGACCTGCAACCACAATCTTTCTTACTTGCAGATTCCCTTGGACATGGTTCCCTCTCAACAAAATTCAGCAAATCCTCCATGTCATCTTAATGCAAATGAAATGGCTCTAAATGCTGTTGATACTATTCGTTGTATCTAGAACTGTTTATATGCTAGGAAGTGTGCTGTCTATCTTATCTTCTACTCTGCTGTACCAGATGTAAAGTCTATTATTAGCTATAACCCTGCATCAAGTTGTATTTCAATGTGTTTGATCCACAGAACTTCATATTGAAGAAAAAAAATTCCACTTTCTCTGAACCATACTTGACCAAGCTCTCAATAGAAACTCTAAAATCAAAGTTCACCAAAAAGAGAAGGGAAAAGTGGACCTGATCAATGCATCCAAGGCAGCATCTGCATTCACCTTCAAAGGATCGTCTTTATCCAGCAATGAAGCAGCATTCTTTAGAACCAATCGAAATGTGCACACCTGCAAATTCCATTGAATGGCCCAGCAAATTCCAGTCATGAGAACAGGTGTGGAGCAAATGTAACACTGCAGACTCCATTCTACTACAGGAAAAATCACATGAGCAGCAAAGGATAAGGAATTGACAGACATATGAAATTTCTGGATTGTATTTCAGATGAAAATAAATAGGCTGGTAAGGCAAAAGGGCTAAAGTTAGATACCTCAACACCAGTTCGAGTCTGGATTTCAGTAATAGAACCTGGTTGAGCAGGCATACAATCTCGGGCAGCCACCTTTACTAGTTTTCCTGCCTCCTCATAGTCCCCAAATGAGGAACCATCAGCTCCAGCTGGATTGTATAAACATCACCCCTAAAATTAGAAAGCATGGGAAAAGAAACCCCATAGTGATCAAGTAGTAACCCTAGGACAAATTCTCCAGCATATTTCCCAGATATTAAAGATATTTGCAAAAGAAGAGGACTCAAGGTGAAGAGCAGCAGTTTTCCCATTAAGGGAGGTGAGGTCAACACCTGACAGCAAAAAAGAAGTAATAAACAGTGCCTGGAACTCCTTTTTCCCCTAGGTTGCTGATAAAATAAATTTCACCTTGAGTTTTGACTAGGTTTCATTTTTGTTGTCACTGCTATGAATGCTGTGCAATAAATGCCCCTTCGTGAAAAAACTGTTACTCTTTTGCCTCGAGTTTGCTTTCTTTTGTGGATAACCAACATTTAGGGATGAAAAAGGATTTCAGAATGTAAGAGGGGCCAAAGACAGGGTTATTTTAAGAATAACTTCAATGACAAACCAATCAGTTTAGTGTCCACCTATACTCACAGAGAAGGAGCAGGGCAGAGTCGAGGCGGTCACGGGAGGCATTGATAGGTGCAAACAAGAATTTGGCTGTCTTCTGCTTCTGTCCCTTTAGCCATTCCTTTGGTCCAGCTGTTCATGACCGCAGAAAGACGCAACTTCAGAACACAATACAACTCCCGTACACAAAACACTTCCTCACAACCCTTGCGTGCAAATTGCGATGCATTTGAACTTCTGCATCCTACAATCCCCGTTGAAAATTAGACTGCGATCGGCTCCGGCTCGGGCTCCGTAGTAACCGTACCCGAAAACCTCAAATCGAAAGAGGAAGAGAACAGCCAACACACAAAAAAAAAAAAAAAAGATTTAAATGAAAGGAAATACAAAGCACATGGAATGAGTTCCGACCTTACAGATTCCAAGGCTGAAGGCGTGTGAAGAAGGACAGTTGGAACAGAAGGCGGAAAGCATCGCCAGCGCCGCCGCCGAGACGACGCCTCTCCTCCTCCGCGTCCAATCATGTAACCCTTGTCCTCCTGCATAATCTCCTCCTCCTCCTGCTGCTCCTCCTCTTGCGACTCCCGCACTCTCCTCCGCCTGTCCTCCTTCTCCACCTCCGACGTCACTGTTGCTATCCGAGACAACAACACCCGTGGTGGTGTGTAAGCTTCCCACCAAGGTAGTGATAGAAGACGAATCTGCTGAGGCAAGCGATGATGAAGAAGAATGTGAGGAAAGTAGCAGTGCAGACGAGGGCCTAACGCAGCAGGCCAGTGTGAGGCACGCTACCGCCATGGCGCTCGTCGTCGGCGGTCACTTACTGCAACCGCAAAACAACTGCAAACTGCTGCACACTCACCCATAGAGCAGCAGAGAGCTAACTTATCCAAACCGAGGTCTCAAAGCACTGCACATACTTAACCGCTACTTGACCATGGTTTGGTTCCCTGACCTTCCATTAAAATTTATCCAGGGAATTCGACAGCAAATTTGCAGGTTATTTATATTGAACCTTTTTTTTAAATATTAATTAATTATTTTATTTTATTTTATTTTTATTAATTAATTAATTTCATTAATTAAAATAATTTTTTCTAATGTGAAGAAAGGTCCAATTCAAGGATTCAATTTGTCTCAAATTGGTCAGGCCCCGAGATTTTGGACCTTGGACAGTCGTCTAAAGTGGCTCTTAATTATTTTACCCTGATTAATAAAAACTCAAGTTCTGACCTGATGAGTCTGAACTTGAGTTTTATTGGCCTTGTCTACCAAGGCAAGGATATTGTGTTTAGATTCATTATAGAGTACTAGTGGTACCTGTGACCTTTGAACACTTGTGGCTACACCACTCCAGCCACCCCGAACGTGTAGTGGTCCCAACTAACGTTATGCGAGTATCAGAACTAGCTGTGTGTACCCTCAGGTTATCAGTTCGAGTATTTATTCTTTTATCCGACGTGAGAAAACCCAAAACCTCGGTTTTGACATTTTGAACCTTGGTTCCTAAAAGTTTTGGAAATTTTTGAAAACACGCTCCTCTATATAATCGTCGATTTTTTCAATAATGAGGGAGGAGAAAGGGAAGGTTTTTATATCCGCCTCTGATGCAATGGGAGAGGGATGCGATTCGACCATCATTCCTACCTTTCGGACGTCTGCAATGCTTTGTGGAGACGATTTATACATGAAAACCGTGGTGATTCAACCCTGTCACAGACTAACACCGATCACTCGTTGCTTCACCGACCTCTCCCTCCCCCACCCCCCAAAACCCCCGTCAAACAGATGGACGGATATTATGAATTAATATATAAGATATAGCAGCTTAAGGGATTTTGAACCCTAGGTAGTAGATCTATTTTAATCTGAGGATTTTTGAAAGATGATATTTTTGGCTTGTGTTGAGACTTGAGATTACTGTTAGAGTTATGATACTCATGAAGGATTTTGGTTGCTTCTAGAGGAGTTATTTGAAGATTATATTTTTGCATGGTGAAATATTTGAATTTTCATAATTCTTCTTTTGCCTTAAGAAGATACTTTTTAATCTAAATAGCAAGGCCACAGTGTGACACACCCTTTTTTTTCTTTTTTCTTTTTTTTTTTGGGTCCCATGATACCCATCCGTCAGGGGTTACAAGTTTAAAAGGGCAAAAAATGAGGGAGCATTTTTCAAAAACCAAAACCGGGACTGCAAATAGGTGGGAGACTACTAATAGCAAACCACCTGGACCAATCAAGCTTTAATAGCCAATCAGAAACAAGGAGCAGTCAATAAATATGAATTGACCATATGTTTATTGGACTATTCCGGATCTCCTCTAGGGGCTCTGAATTTTTGTAGAGCCCAATGACCCACCTCCATTTTCATGAAAAGCCCAATGGCCTTTTTTTCTCCCGACTGCATATCATGGGAAAAATAAAATAAAATAGAAAGTGGTGGGTGATTTTTACACCGTGTAAAAAGTCCCACTTACAAGAGCTTTACAGAAATTTGGGACTCCCTTAGGGTCCCTTAAAGGTGCATTCACACTCAGTGTTAAGGATTCTAAAATATTAAGTCCCCTAACACCAAGCTAGTCATTTCAGACCTAAACCTATTTACCATGAAAAGATTTTATGTTAAGTTAACACATTCACACTAAATATTAAACAATTGCTCATTTAACATTGGCTGCCACCTAAGATGCCACCTAAGATTTTCACTTAACACTGACTTAACATTAGGTGTGAATGCACCTTAAAATTTCTGTAAAGCACCTGTCCTGGGGCTTTTACCCACCACAAGAGCTCACCTTGGTGTGTCTCTTTGGACTGGCCTATTTGAGAATCAACTCTGCTTGAAGAAATTGACAAGATTAGGAGGAAGGTTGTATAGGATTGAGCTCCTCACTAAACTTGTGATCAGAAATGTGCAGTTCAATTTATAGGTGTTTAACAACCACGTAATGAGGCCAAACTCGTGAAGCGCGTAGTTTGCACTGTTGCTCACTGGAGTTCCATATCCTAGGGGAGCTTGGCAATCTGCTGAGGCAGACCATTTGGGATCTTTTTTTAACTTGGTGTTGAGAAAGGAGCATCAGGCACTTGTCTAAGCACATCTGCCATCATGTAATTTACTTTGCAGAGAACTCACCATGAGCCGGGTATTGGCGGTTCATTCCACCAAATCATGGCCTTGCTGTAGATGTCAGTGGCAGCAACAATGATGGTGTGAATTATGAATGCTCTGAGACTATTCTTGAATTATTAGGATGGTGCCTTATCCTCCTTGCTGATGAGTGAAAATGATGAAATCTGCTGCAAAAATAGATGCGCAATGTGAAGGGAATACAAAGACCTCTAAACAGATGATCCACACCTGCACAGGAACTGGATTCCACAAAAGCTGACACTAATGGAAACATCTCTTCAATGGACCTCATCATCCCTGCAGGTATAAATCTGGATGCCGAAAGAAGGATGTTCCCTGCTCAGCAACATGGCACACAATTGGGTTGCCTTGTCAACAAGCAAAAGTGGCAATCTACCATCAGGATTTTGCAGAGGTGTACGTCAATCTCGGATTGGTATCAAGGATGGGGTGAAAGTACACAAGTTACCATTAAGCAATGACTATGTTCTGCATTCTGCTGTCCACTCTTTTACAAACGAAACAATGTCAACTGATACCCCTTCCAATGCAAAAAAATTTTCCCTAGAACACAAGTCTGCATTCTGAATAATCAATCACTTCCAGTCTCACACAGAGCTCATCTAGTATTCAGTTTACACTTCGCTTTACCCCAACTCATTCTCTTGTTCCTACATTCAACATACCATCTCCATACTGCTGTCACCTCCAGACTGCACTACAACACCAGCCCAACTCACCATTGGAGGTTGATTGGTTCATTACAACAGCCAGCCAGCAGCAACACTTTACTACAACAAAGACAAAACCACTGAATAACCTCTGCTGAACTCTTCACAAATTCAGCAAACATACTAAAAGTTTTCAGCACTACATTGATTTGCTAGAGACTTGTAAGACTAACAGGCTGGCCTAAATTATGTTCACATATCAAAAAATAGAGTGGACACTCTTTAGCATCACAGTTAAAAAGATGAAAAAGGAAGCAGGCCACAGCTATAACACCCTAGGACCTAACCTAAAAATTGAGAAGCTAAGTATAAGTACATACTCAAGCACAAGTTAGCTAAGAAGCTCAACAGTGATAGAATTGTTGAAGTGCCCTTTCACTCAATTGGGAGGAAAACTCAATGGAAAATGTCATTATGTTACAACTTTCGTCCAATTCTGCCCAAGCGTCTTGCAACCCCAAACACAAGGAACTTGCCAACTGCACCCCTGTCAACTCCACAAGCAAGGGCCACTGCACCTCCCAATATCATCCAACGCAAATAACCATGCCTCCATTTATGTTTCTCCTTCCGTATGACAGAGGTGCTGCAGTCACTGGTTGTCATTACCTTGTGCTCATTTAGTAGAGCAGCTGGCACCTTACTGGTAATGTGCGCCATCATTGCACATTTGGAAAGAGGTTTTTGTCTCTGGGCAGCTTGATAGATTCTGATACTTGGCTCAATTTTCTTCACACATCCCCACATCCCCTGGCGCACACCTAACTTGGCAAGGTCACGCTGAATTCCCATCTCTTCATGGTGGTATAGCATTACTTCACAAGCCGTGAGTTGTCCATCTCTCTTGGCTGATTCAACTGCTTTCACATATTAAGCACCACCATAACAAGTAAGCCCTGGAAAACAGTCATAACTTACAGTGTGCACTATTTCTTGCTTCTGCAATCATTTGATGTACTCCACACACCAGACAAGAGTGTTGCCAATAAATAGATCAACAGACAAGCAAGTCTTCCAAACTCTTACTTGCTCGAATGCGCCAACTTGAGAAGAAGATATCCACCCTCCTTGGTGCGTGCTGTGGTGGCACTGCAGAATATGGCACTCCCTGCAATAAACATGTCGTTAAAAGCTTCAGGCCAATTTGTGCATTCCCATCATACCATGCAGTATACCGTTTAGGAACACAAGTGTTTCAAAGATCAATTCACAAAAATTTGGAAATTCTTACCTTTGTTATGCAGTAGTAGGTGTTATTAGACTCCCATATGCGTCGACCAAGAATGTACTCTCGATCCTTACAGAAGAAGGGGTACTGCAGATTCAACCCTATTTATCATGTAACCACATAAGACCAACATGGGGAAAATTACAGATAATTGAACTGCTCTGTCATGTCAGTTCAGCTACCATCTGCCATGTCAATCCATCCCATAGTGCACCATGACCCTACAAAAGACACACCTCTCAAAACCGAATGCTCTATACTCAAAACATACAGATTCACACATATGTGCCTGTTGCTGTAAGGACTTGACAATGGCAGCTCATGAACCAACCACACAAACCTCAAGCTAAAGCCAAGAGAAGGAAATAAAATACACCTTCCTGACCCACTGAGTGATCATGAAACCAGTGTCTTTGCACTCTTCCCATGTTTTGGTGTAGATAAGCATGTCATCCCATACTCTCCTGAACTCATCATCCCAGAAGAAGTCACGCACAATTGTTGGAGTCACATCCTCCAACACTGTTCGGCTTCGATACTCTGTAGGACCCATCTAAAACCATTGACACAGTGACAAACACCAGGGTACAGTCAAATCAAACTTCATCAGTCAGACCCACTTATCTCCCCTACTCAAAGATGTCTTACTTCTTATGAAACCAATGCAAGATAGCCTACCCTGCAACCACCAAAGACATTATCATAGTACCTCAGGAGATTCATTCCAAAAGAATTCTGCCATGTTGAGAGTTCTGGAGATTGAATGAGAATTAATAATTATTGGGAATGTGGAAACATTGGTGCACATCCCTGGAATTCTACAAATAGAGCCATATCATTATGCATTTTCAACATTCCTGCTTCTTGAGGTCTGGCAGACCACATGTCCCACAACTCACAGACCTGTGCCAAATCATATCATTGCTAGCCATAGATTACCATGGCTTAAATTTCAGGTACAAAGAATGCAAACATCTCAAGAGCAGATTCATCAAAGCTTACCTCAGGGTCTCGTCGCCAGGCTTGATAATTGATGTTGGTGGCTGAACGATGCATCATCAGCTGCCATGCTGGACCTCCATCAGTCTCATCCAATTGTTTCATGAATGAGCTCAAGTCTTCATCTGTTATTAATGTCTTCTTCTTGTTATCTGTCACTTCATACTGACTACAGTACCACACCATTACCTGGTCTTAGTCCACTGAAAAAACAGGCTTTTCACCATCTAAATGCAGAAAACTGCTGACATACAAAGACCTGCACCTTCCGTGGAATCATTTTGCCCTTTACCTTGATGGAACAGATAGGTCACTGCTGGGAGGGAATTCTGCTGCTTGCACAAGAGGCCACATCCACTTCCTAAATTTTGTCCATGCCTCCTTTAGTATTGGATAGGCAGAGACAGCAGTCACTGCTAGCCAAAAGCGCCGCCCACCCAGTCCAGGTGGTGCCTGCCACAACAGGCGAGGCCTACTCCTGATCCCCAGAAGAATAAAGCTCGCCCACCGAGGTTTCCAGGACCAACCCACAACCAAACCAACTGTAATTGCCACCCATATTGGCACCAGACATACCATCACATCTGCTGCGGTCTCCAGAACTGCTGGCGTGCCCCATAACAAAAAATTCACCTTACCACTTGCATCCATTCCCAGCTCTGTGCTCCAAAACCAGAGCTAAAAAAATTGCCTCAAACCAACACACTGCAAAGAAAAGCTCTCCAAGACAATCTGAACCCAACCAAAAGCATTTTACAGATTAGAAACTAGAGCTATGCTTCAGTCTCATATCCTTTCCAATTGTAATCAATCTTAAATCTTTGGTGCACATGAAGTTATGAAGACTTGAGCTCATATCATGCTGCAGTTATGAGCAGCATCCACTCCAGTACCTTTTCCTACCTAACTGTCGTTCCCATCCAAGCTCTAACCCTAAAGGGGTGGTGACCACTGGGATATCTATGGAAGAGATTTCTCACCAACAGTCAGAGAAAACCAGAACAACCATAAAAGCCAATGACAAGCAAGAAGCGTTCACTCAGAGTGGCTGAGGAATCTTTCTGTACTCTCCATCAATACACACACTTCACCAGCCTCTGGAATACAAAGCTGTCAGATATGACAACCTAAGTTAGGAGTTACAGCAAATCTGGTTCTACTTATTGTCAGAAAAGGAAACCCTAACCCTAAGTATGCTTTGCTAAGTACACTTCCAGTGCTGCCTTGCGTGACAATCCCAACTGTGGGCGAAATCAGCTGGTAGCATAGAAAAGATTGAGATCTTTTTCTTGTAATGTCTCTCAGTCCCATTAGAGATGATTAAAAAAGATCTCTGCATTCTCTCTGCAGCAATGGCTCTAACCTGTTGATCAAATGAAACAACTTCAAACCCTAACCCTGAATCTGCTTTGGAGACACTTCCAGTGCTGCCTCGAGTGGCATTCCCAACTGCAAGTGAAATCAGCTGATATCACTGAAAAGATCAAGAATTTTTTTTGGTAATCTCTCTCAGTCCCATTAGAGAAGATTTTTAAAAAAATCTTTGCAGTTTCTTTGCAGCAATCGCTCTATCCTATTGATTGAATGAAACAATTTCAAACCCTAACCCTGAATCTGCTTTGGAGACACTTCCATTGCTGCCTTGACTGGCATTCCCAACTGCAGGTGAAATGAGCTGGTAGAATAGAAAAGATGAAGAATTCTTTTGCAATGTCTCTCTCAGTCCAGTTAGAGATGATTAAAAAAAATCTCTGCAGTCTCTGTACGGCAATCGCTCTATCCTGTTGATAAAGCGAAACCACTACAACATTGCGAAGGTTCTTTTCAGCAAATGTTTGAAAAACCGTTTAGAAGTTCACCTTGCTCTAGTTCTTGTGTTTTCAAACTGGCAAATGAAAATCCTCGTTCTGGCTCATCGCTAAAATCCCACCACACAGCCCATTCGTAACCGTGAAGCTCGCTGGATGACTCATTCAAGACCCCATCCGTGATTTATTCCAGTCCACCTGCATCGCCACCGGAGCTGAATCTCAGACTACCGTAGTAGACCTAAACTGAACACATTTTTTCGGAACCATTTTCTCTTTTTCCTTCAATCATTGCAGCCCTCCCAATAAATCCAAACGATGCAAAGCGATGATACTTACTTACAACGACAGGGACCACTGGGATTCGCGTCGCGATCGTTCGCTCCTTTCCTGTCGGCAGCCAGCAAGCAAGCAAGCAAGCAGAGGCGCGCGCGAGCTGAAACGGACTTCCTTTTTCAGTCTCCTTACGAACGACCAGCTACTCATCAGGCTCCCTGAAGCCCTACATCATCCAAAATCCTCATTTTTCGACCAATGATGGCAGGCCACGCGTCTCTTCTGTCCAACTATCTTCCTCCTGTAGGCGTCTCTAGATCTGCATCCATCGCCCCCCCCCCTCCCCCCCGCCGGTTCTTTCATAAGGTTCTCAGTAATTTGTTTTCCCCCCTTTTTAATTGCTTTTGGAAAATGAGAAGGTAGCCCTTAAAATAAATAAATAAATAAATAAAAATTGATGATCCAAATTGTCATCATTCAGGAGATTCCACCTCTAAAACCAATAGCCTTATAAATATAATAAAATAATAAAAATAAAATAGTGCAAGCTTTCCTAGTGTACAAGAACTAAGGATATCAACTAACAAAATTGCACCACTCTTTCTTTCATTCATTCATTCATTCATCCATTCATCTTTCATCAACTAAAGAACCTAAAGATTAAAAAAAATTAAAAAGGTGAAAATCACTTAATCTTTGCATCATTTAAAGCCTTTTTGTTCTAGAGCTTTACCTTACACAAAAAGCATTGCAAAAAAAAGTAGTCCTTGGGGGAGGTTAAGGACTTTTAGCCCAAATGGATGCCTTAGATTTAGTCACTAGGAATGCTAAACTAGGTTAGGTATTATTTGTCTAGTGTAGCATTCTTATATTAAGGTGCCTAGATGAGGTGAAGTCACACCTAACCTTACATTTTGACAATAGCATTAAGGGCCAACTAGGTGTAAAACACGACAAAATTCATGAATTAAACATTTGTAGAACCACAACACATTGATGGATGTGTAGAACATGACAAAACAACAACCTCTCTAGCTCCGAAGGCACCGTAATGCTTATTAGTGAGTAATTTATGTTGGCCAAGATGCCCCTTGGTAGAGGAAAGGTGCCTCCACACTCAAAGGGGTGACTATCTTTTACATATTTTAAACATTAGGTGCATTTGAACTTAAAAGGGTGGCCACCTCTTGCTCTAAGCTTTCATGATTGTTTCATGGTAAACAAATGTTTAATTCATGGTTTGTTTAGAAGGTGTAAGGTGCTTCCACACTTAGAGGACACCTCTTTCATGGAAAAAAGGTGTCCTCCTTTACTTAACATTGAGAAAATTTGTAAGGGCCATGCAAGATTATAGCATTGTAAGAAAATATTGTGAAAAAAAATATTAGTTAAAAACCCATTTCAAAACACCTAATTTATTTCTTATTGTTCACATTTTATTCACCCTTTTCCTTAAGGAGAGACCCAATGTCATAAATATGACATGGAAGGATTTAGGATAGCACTCAAAGCAAGCCAAAACAACTAACAAAAGTCAGTATTAAATGACACTTTCATGTTGCAATATATTTGATTGGAAAAGGCCAATGGGAAAAATGAATGTGGAACTCCAATTTCAATTCACGATTCAATATTCTTTTGGATGAGGTGCAAAAATCTTTTATGAAAAAAATCGCAACCAAATTTGCACATGTCAACGTACACATTTGTGCATTGAAAAATTGCAATAGTTTAGAAAAAATGATGGTGTTTATTATGCTTAAAATTCTAAGTACAACCTAAATTTGTAACATCATATTCAAATTGTATTAAAATGACAATTACACATGCTAAGGAATTATCCTAATATGAGCAAAAAAATTTAATGAAAGGATGTTGAACCTAGTGAAAATAATTTCAACATTGAAACATAACCTCCACTTGCATAAGGAAAAACAAATAGAAATGAGAGCAAAAACACACATCAAGGAATACACACAAAAAGAATACAAGGGAGGGTTAACCAAAATGAGGTGAAATAATAGCAAATAAGCAAAAACCACAAGGCCAAGTAGGTGAAAACTACAACCCTCTACCTTCAAAAACAAAAAAAAAACAAAAATGGGGGAACAACTAAGGGAAAGGGATGGGAATTGCAATGAAAAACAAAGTGTCATGACACACAAGCCTTGCCTATTTAATAGTATAATTATATAAATAGATTTATATGTAGATAGGTAAGTACGTTTGTATGTATATTTGTGTTACTTGTTTATTTCGTTCAATTTTTATAAAAATAAGTATGTGAGTAATTAATCAAGCGTGTAACTTAAAGCTAAATTTGTTGTTGTTATTTGTGTTTGTTTATCTAAGTTGTTGTATTATATTATATTGTAATAATTATTTTGGTTTACAATTTTAATATTCAATTATTGTTTTGAAATCTAAATTTATTCACAATTTAATCTCAATTTAAATGGCAATTGATGGATTTTTTAACAAAAATAAATGGTCTATATTTGATGTGTAATATATTTATGGTAAACAAATTGGGGAACATAATACAATTTTAATGTGAAATATACAAGTTTATGGTCTATCCAATAGGTTTCTGTTATTCTTAAATGACATTGATGTGTTGGTGCATTAATCCAAATATGGTTTATTTGTGTATTATTAATGGTTGTGCTTTTGGAAAAAATGAATTTCAATTTGTATTTGTCCATGAGGTTTTGAAATGTTTTTTATTGAGGTTTTTTTTTAGCATGTCTATATTGAAATCTCCAATTAAAATAATTGGAAAGTCTTTAGGCACACCTTTAATATGGTTTCCAAAATTGAATCAAAATATATTATTTTCATTTTTGGGGGTTTATAAACTACAAATACATATAACTTAAACTTCTTACATATTTTTGTTAAATGATGTAGTGATGAATTCAATACCTAAATTTGTTGTTGAAGTTGTTTGTGATAAAAACATTATAGTATCATAAAACATCATTGTTTTATGTTGGTCATACATGACAAAATGTTAAATTTATGTGATATAGCATTGTATGTTTCTTGGTTTATGTGAATGTTTTGTATTTTTGTTTCATTTAAATATAGTATGTGAAATGCCAATAAATTTTGATCTATAAACATGTCTTGGAAATGTAATGTTAAAGAACGAGTGTTGAGGGATTCTAGATGATTCCAAGTTCTCTATGGTAACATTTGAGAGAAATGAATGCTAATTCATATCATGTAGTTGTTCTAAGTTAATCAATGCATTTCTTCTTGAACAAGTGTATCTACTTGGAAACCTTTGTTAGTTAATGGAGAAAGCAAATATAAATGTTCTTTAGAGCGAATATGAGATAATGTTGTATATGGTAAACCATGTGTTGTTACATATGTCAAATCAAATGCTAAATGATCGAGTGTTAAACCTTTTGCACAATATATGGTATTTGTATAAGGAACTAAATTCTTGTGATAATGTGGGAAGGATTGCTACCTATTTGTATTTTTTTAATTTTCTTTTTGATTATAAGGAATTGTTCATAAATGTGCAATTTTTTGGTTTTCATTTTATTTCCAATTTTGGAATTATAAAAGTGTATCCATATAAATGATCTTGAAGAAGTTTGTGAAATCTTTGAATGTTCCATCTACACCATTCATAAGACCATCTAATGTGTCATAATTTTCTACACACAATCCCATAAACATGTTTTTTTTTAAACAACAATTCATGCGGCCTCCATCACTTAGTATTTCTTGTAAAACCCATAGAGAAAATAGCCATCACCAAATTGTCATTGCATTGATTCAACAACTTCAATAAATACCCTAAATAATTTGGGTGATCAATCATGGGGTAAATGCATACTATGGTGGACCAAAAAATGCACCAAAAAAGTCCATTTCTACATTTTTTTTGGTGTTGTCATCACCTTTAAAATGAGTTTTCCAATTACAAATTAAATTTTTGCAAGAACTATGTGTTGTGCATTTTTTCTAATACATTATAAAACACATTCAATGAAAACACTTGAATTAAACTCAAAAAATACATATTGAAAAATACTTATGAATTCTGACCTTCCAAAAAAGTACTCAAATGCCCACTTTCATTAATAATGAAATCCTTAATAAGAATCTTAATCTCCATTTTGATCATACAACTTGTGGCAAAGTACTATCAAACAACTAATTTAATAACCCAAGATCTATGAGTCCATTTACAATTATTTAGTGACTAAATAAAGATTGTGACTAAATTTAAAACACAATTTTAAAGTCCCCCCTAAACCAAAAAATGAACATATGGTTTTTTATAAAAAATATGTTATTTTTACAATAATATAAATCGAGTCCTTTTTTTCAAAATTTTCAAAAAAATCTAATTTAAGAAACATCACGTAGTTAGAAGGTTAAGAATTTTTACACTATGACCAAAAAAAAGACACTATAATATGCAATTACCTTGTGAGTATTACTTATGGGAAGCATGAAGTACAATGAAGAACCTCTATAAAGCTTAATGAATTGTAATTTATGACTCCAAAACATAGCCACTCATCAATGTGCGCTTGGAACTTGTAGGCTAACACTCACAATTAAACAACCAAAAATAATTAGAAGTTCTTCCCTCCATAAAAACAAATTTTGTGAAGGATTGGCCAAATGCCATTGTTAAACAATGATGATAGCAAAAACCCAATAGCCAATGGCAAGCACATCCAAACAAAAAGTGCAACATTAGGCCATGTAATCCACTTGCACTTGACTCCATGTGGTGTCTACAGAGGGGTGTTTGCACACTACGGTGACCTTATATGGACATCACAATGACAATTTTTCATGTATTCCTTAGGTACAAGAAAATAAATAAAATAAAATCCATTGAAATAATAAAAAAAGATGCACACTTATTTAAAGTTATCATAATCAACCTTTCAAAAATAAACAAATCAAATCAAAATTATGGATAGCCAATAAATAATGAACTTTTGAATTAAAAAAGTACTTTGAAAAGGGACTTTAATTTACTAAAATTATAACACCCTAATGTGCTTTTGCCCAAAGATAAATTGTTGAAGGCCATTACCATATGCAGTTGGTGCCTTGTCAATTTCCTCCCCATGTTCACTTACTATAAAACCATAGTGAATTTTTTTCAAATAGAGTTTATCTTGCAAGACTTTGCATTCTGGAATGTAAAGTTAAATATTCACAATGTTAAAGCTTACAAGATGTTTAGATTGGCCTAATGCCCATGTTTGGAAGATATTCATCTTGTCAATATGACTATAAACTAGATCCTATTTACCTGCACCCTTTAAGTTAATAGTGCACATCCAACATGATGGAAGAACAATGGATGAAAAAGTTTCATTTTATATAACAATTGAAGTTTGTGTGGCCTTGGAAGTTTGTGTGAAGAACAATTTTTTTGATTTGATGTGTCTAAAAGGTCTAATAGCACTAGCCCAACTCCCCTAGTCATCATTAATTATAGACATCAAACAATAACATATTTTTTATGAACCAAGTACACATGAGTAAATGTTTCATAAACTTTTATCTTGTAACAACACTCCACTTAGGCACAATCTTATATTAAACTCACATTTTTTTAGTTGCATACCATGCATAAAGAAAACAAGGTATTCCCATCCCAAGCAAATAATAATCAACTTGATTTGGCTATAGAAGGCTAACTACATGCAAATACCATGACCAGTAATGTGAAATATCCCTTCTCCCCAACCAATCAATACTCGTGACATCATGTTGTTTTTTTTATCCAAGAAGGTGAACAACAAAAAAAATTAAATGTGCAATAACAAGTGTTCTTAATAGGCCATGTGCGCCACTTTCACCATAGGTCAAGCACCACATGTAAGAAACCAATGTATGAATAGAACTATTTCAGGTCTTCACAAATTTTTAGAAAAATCTTCAAAAGAAAACAAGAGACAAAGATAGACAAAGAGGGTTTCTTCACCTACATATCCACATTTTTGTCACCACTTGCTCTCCACCTCCACTATTTCCACAAACCACCACTGTCACCACCATCATCATTGCACTAGTTGCTACATCAGGAGCAGAAGAGTTCAAAGGAAGAAGAAGCCACCATTATCATCGTCTAAAATAAAGTTAGTGAAAAGTGCTCATAGTGTAAACATTCCCAACAAAAATTGTTGTAAAAAGATTTGTTCGAGCGTGAAACTATATAACTTAAAATTAGTTCCTAAAATGTCCTTGATGCAATAGTCGAATCCCTATCCCTTTGGGGGGTAGGGCTCAATAAAGACCACAAAACATATGATGGAACACAAAGCCCACTTCAAAGGCAATTGTGGATTATGTAGAACATCACCATTGATACCATACAAAATCAATTATTTTCTATGATACTTGACACAATATGTCGACTTATTGTAAAACATTGGTGGTGATATAACATGTAGAAAAAAGGTAATGTAAAATAGTAACATAACATTGGAAAATGACTTTGTCATCAAGAATGTTTGCATAAACAAAAATCAATCCACCAAATTTATGCACCTTAACATATCCTTGGCATGAACATTCTTTTTTTTTTCCCAAATGAATGAACACCTTTGTGGAAAGTTCAAAGTTCCTCATTATGTGGTACCATATTTCTCAAAAATCTAAAAATCTTTAAATACCATAGTTTTTGAAAGTTTTTTTTTTGTTTTACCTTTTTTTGTCATTTCTATGGGGGTGCCCATCTTCATCATTAACCTTTCATATTTTTTCACATTTTTACAATTTTGACGAGTCATATGGTTTTTGATATTTTTGTAGTTTATTGCAATCACAAAGTGGCTAATAGACTACACTTGAAATTTGGAAAGAACAATTTATTATATTTTCTTTGCTTGATATTTCAAGTAAATTGGGCATTCATTGAGTTAAATATTATAGTTTGCCAAATGTAAAAATGAATATTCCAACATATATCAAAGGCTTTGTTGCATGCATGCCCTCGATGCTCTCCAACTTTGCCTCAATTGTAAAAGTGTGAAAATTTGCATGATGATTCATGAAACTTGTGTCATGTGCATTATTGGGAATCATCATTAATGTTATTTGGTAAATTGACAAGCAATTGGATGGTTGGTCAAATTGCAAGGTGGAAATCTTGAAATTTTTGTTAACATTATTAGTATGAATGGAAGGCAAAGTTCATGGATGAAATTTAAGATAAATCCATTAAAAAAAATAAATCATAAACACCATTATTTATTTCCTTTTTGATCCAAGTTAAATATATTTAGGGACAATTGACCCTTCCTTTCTTTTGTTCCATAATCAACAAAAATTACTTTCCTAAAGAAAAAGAAAACAAAAAAATGAAATGAAATGAAATAAATACAAGGAAAAAAAATGAAGGGATAGAAAAAATAGGATGGGAAGGAAATACAAAGAAACAATCCACATTCCAAACTAAAAACCATAGTGATACAACGAGAGAGAGAGAAAATAATGGCCTTCCCACCCCCCAAATCCTCCCCAAGTCCATACCAAAAAAAAAAAACATTACTAGAAGTCCCAACAAACTAATTGGTCCTCTTAAATTCTCTTCCAGTTACCTTTTACCTTTTAAACAACTAGTTAACCAACTACCATCTTTTAAAAGTTAGGTGCCTTCTTACCTACCATCCCTAAAAATCAGCTAAATTAGTGGGCCTTATCCCCCCAAAATGGAAATAACAATTCCCAATAATCAGAACTATTGGGATGCCTTTTAAAACACTAACCTCTTAGGTAAAAGGTAAAAGATTAACTCAAGGTTAACAATGGCATATTCACATGATTAAGTAGTCATCACTTCCTTTTAGAAAGGAAAGATTGTGGCATTTGCAAATAGAAGATGAATTCAAGTGTTTAATGAAATGCAATGAACTACTCAAACTTCTTGCCAAAACAACTACTCCGAGGTATAAGGTGACCTCCAAATACACTAGGAATTATTTTTTAAAGTGTTCTACAATTGCATGAAAACAACATCTCATACATTGACCAAGATGGTGGTAAAGGCATTTATAGATAATATACCATTGTTCATTCACAAGAGCAAAAGGATATGTGGGTGGAATCAATATATTTAACATGATTTGCATGTGCATGACGAATCCCCAATATCATGGAAGACTACTTGCAAGGACATTGAAAGAGGTGTATACAATTGACAACACCCAATCCAACCAAACGTGTTTCTCTTTCTAGATTCAAATAACAATGTGCATTTTCAAAAATGAGTCAACTACCTAAAACAATTGGCGTGTGTTTCAACCTTACCAAACATTTCATCTGATTTCTACAAATTTTTAGAAAATTCAATGGTGCTACTTGTTGCAACTATGGATCACAAGGAAAACATGGATGGTTTATGAATGGATAGGTAGCCCAAAAGGAAATTGGATAAAAGTTGTCAATGGTAAAAAGAACTAGAGTTTTTGTAATTGACAATCATTTTAAACATGTGAAACCTCACATAATTTATGAGCAAAATGTTTATCTATCAATATCATGAATTGAAACATTTTCATGTCCATCACCATTTTCATGAGAAATTGAACTTAACCATCCCAAAAATAATTCTCGAGGTTTTCCATCACCCAAATGTTTTTAATGAAATGGGACAAAGTTCATTAATTGTAAGATTGTCTAGTTTTAGTGAAAGAAACCAAGTTGATTAAAACACTTTGGTTTAAATCCATTTAGTTGTTTCAAACAATCACAAGTTTCATTAAGTATTTTTCCAAGTATTATTGTTGACATGAATAATTTGAAGTCCCAAAAAAATAATCATCAAAATATTTTGAATCAAAATGTTAATGCAAATTTCCATTCAAACTAGTTGCCTATTAGTCTTTTTCATATTTGAAGTCACCCAAGCCAAAATATTTATTGTTTTCAGTTAACTACTTGATCTCAAATTATGATAATGCAAGTCAAAAAATGGACATTTGAATTAGTTTTCTTTATGTGTGACAAAAGTGGATGATGTTAGCTTCACCATAGTTGTTTCTTTCACTATATTACATCCAAACTATAGTGGTTTCAATCACACCACTTTACACCAACAACTTAACATTGTGACTTTGGAATGATTTTAATGTTGACTATTTGTGTAGTGACAAAGTCCACTTACAAGTCATCCCCTAACTTGAGATACTATTGATGTGGTGTGTACTATTGCACATAGGCATTACCATCATCCCATCACCATGATAACTAGTTTCATTGCCTTATTCATTGGAATGATTGTAATGCCTACACTTTGTTTTGATGTGTGGTTGCAATGATTTCAAACTTTCAATATCTTCACTAATACATGGGTGCATTTTTCCACTTGCATGTTGTTATGGTGACTTACACCTAGCTAGTGTAACTTTTAATTACACACGTTTGTTGACATTGACATGGAAGGTGTCATGGTCACTTTGATGTAGTCATAAATAACATGACTTTTTGTAATATGCATGACATTATTGGGGTTATCATTTTCACTTGCAAGTGACCATGTTACTTAATATGTAACCTTATTTGTGACCTGGTGATTTTGAGTTGATTTGGTGATTCAAGCTACTATTTTATGCTATTCTACAATGTTGTCAAATTTTCATTGCATAGTGCACAATGTGACTACATGAATAAGTATTTATTGGTATGATATAATACAATAGAAACCACCAAATTAATTTGGACCAAGTAAAGTAGACAATTAGTCACCCTTGTTGTTAGACATGATCATGTCAAAGTGATGTTTACAAAGGGCCATTCACAGTTGGGGTACCAAAAAAGGAAAAAAAAAACTTAAGGATTTTTTAGAGTTTTTTTAAAAAAATAACATTTACATGAAACAAACTTAAGTGAAAGAAATTAAAGTCCAATATAGGATAATTCATGTGTTAATGGTGATTTTTCACATTCATTCATAATTGTGTATGAATATTTTAGTTTAATGCTAGAAATGCAAAAAATCCTAAAAATTTCCAAAACGAGTTTTAATAAACAACCAAAGATTTTTTTGGCAATATTATTTCCTGCAAATGTGACTTGCATTTAAATTTATACATTTTGAACCCATTGAACCTAATTTTTTTATCAAATGGTTTTTTAAATGAGTCCTTTTCCTTGTAGCCCTTTCTTTCAAAATTTCAACATTTTGAAATTTTTGTATGATAAGGTTTTTCATCAAGTTCATCTAATGAACATGTCCTTTTACAGAAGGGGGCAATGCACAAAAAGTTTTATTTTAATTGTATGATTTTATGCATTCCTTTTGATTACTTTTTTTAAAAATTACTTTAGACACTTGATTACTTTAATTTACAAGACTCAAAATGACATTTACATAATATTCAAAATATTTTAAAATATTTTAATTAATTTAAGATGACATCATTTTATCTATTGGCATACAACAATCCACTACAATTATAATAATATAAGATTTTTAAAAATCCAAAGTTGTCCTTCGCAATCCTTTTTTAGTTAGACTCCTTTTTAGTACCCCAATCATGAACCCAAATCTATTACATAGTGCACATGTTAACTAATGGATCATCTACTTATTCACATAATAACTTGGGTTTTACCCCACCCTAAGAAGTGATTTCTTAAGTCCAACCCAATGTGGAGGAGCATTATATAACCACCTATTCAACCTATAACATGTATACATCTTATGAATTATACATCTAGCCTTTGTTGCAACATGTTGGGTTTCACAAACCATCTACCCCCATTGTCATAAGGGTGTTGATAAACCATAATGTTTTCAAATGTAAATGTCATCAACCATAGTGTTGATAACCATGTGTCCATGTTGAACTTCATGCTAAATTTGTGACATATTGCAAGGTTCATACCTTGTTTAAAATTTTTTTGGAGGTTTACTTTGCTTTTTATTCCCTTTTCAACATTAAATGCCAATGCTTACAAAACTAACACAACACCCTTAAACAAACAAACAAGTTATGAGAAGAATGTTGTTCACTAATGAACACTGACAATAAGATCATAGATTAATTCGCTTAAGCAATTCATGTGATGTATAACTATTCGATGATCAATTTTCAACTTTTTTTTGGTACACAAAACTACAACTCAATGATGTGTTGCCATCCAATGCATTGGGCACTTAATGAAATCAATAACATTACACACTCAAGAAATACTATTAGACATCCAAAATTAATTGAACTTGCACCACACCCTTGCAATTATTTCCATTGTGGTGGGGATGCATTACCCTACCCCTTTTTCTACAAGCAACAGAAGTTCAACACAAGCCATATATAAATTGCACAACTTAACATAGGGATTGGACATTTCAAACCCCCTACTACATGCAATCAATATGAATTTGAATGTTTATGATTGCTAGAGGAAACAATAATGTTACATTCCAAGTACAAAGGTGTACATGCTAGCTTGCACGACCAAGTTTACGTTGCAATAAAAACATATGCTTCATTTTTTCTTTAGAAATTGAATCGTTGAATTGCCCTTTTAGTTGAAAGTTAGGTTAAACTTTTGGAGTTGATTTGTGAAAGTATTTGCCAAATTAGGCCTTTGTTTGCATTCTATGCATGGAGCTTTGGCCTTATCTTCAATATCACAATGTATTCACTGAAATTTCTCCCAAGTGTTCATACTTGAATTTATATTTTTGCACATTCATAGTTTATTATTAGCAATATTACAAAGAGAGCACCATAAAAAAAATTGAGGCTCTCAAGAAAGGAGAAAATACAAGTCCAACATAACCTTTGGTTTGTGACAATAATGAAACTTCCCACATAAATCATGCATGATGTCTTAAGTGTAACAAAAAAATCCACCTTCATAAAGCCCAAAAACCTTGTAAAGGATCACACAAGTCAAGACACATCCAAAAGGTGAAAACACACTATGACGACCCTCTTTGAGGCACTTTTGGGTTTTATATTATAGTACATATATTATAATTGTTCAAAAAATATGGTACATTCAATTTTGGGTATCAATTTTGGTTTTTGGGCCCTACAATTATTATTTTTACAAAACTGATGTTATGTAATTTTTTTTAAATAAATAAATTCCATTAACTATATTAAAGAATCCATGAGTATATTTATTATACACATTGGTATAATAGAGCCATTGTTTCATCTTGATTTCATTAACTTTAGGGCTTCATTAATCATTAAAATAATCAATTTTAATGAAATTTAAAAAATGACCCATCTAGTTATGCTTTTCATCTTCCACATGAATGTAATTACTTGTTAAAATTACAATTTACCAGACGTATCACATCTTCATCGAAAAAACTCATTTTTTGAGATGAAAAATTTCAAATTAATCACATGGTATCCAAACATGGTTCAAAATATGTGAAATGATATGGTTCAATATACCTTCAACTTTCATAATATTAAAAATCATTTACATTTTTTGGGAATATATTTGTGTTTTTGAATACATAGGTACACCACATTTGTTTCCACAAATATATTCCAATCTCCCACTTTATAAAATAAAATGAAATAGTTTCTTTTTTAATATCTTGTTAGGTTATATTCTAACATAACATGTAAAAATATTATGAATTTTTTTCAAAAGTTTGAGTTGGGATATACTCAAACATGCACGCCCCTAGAAAGTAGTAAAATTTGACACCCCAAAAGGGGTCACCATAGTGTGTTTTCACCCCAAACCATTGACCTTGCCATTGCCATTATACTTTGAGAACACACTCAAAAGTCATAAACAATAAACCTTTTTGTAAACAACTTATATTTTGTTTCAATTTCACAATCACATTCACTTTATTCTTTGAATTTAAAAATAATTTCAACTACATGCAAAGATTACATTAAATATTTATGTCCACAAAAAACATGCAATTGAGTTACATGTTCCATGCCCTAAAGTATCAATTTGTTGTGGGGGACTATAAACATGAAGAAGCCATTATACCCTAGACTATAGGTGAGTGACATTGAAAAATAAGATAACTAAAGCTTGTTCCAACCATACCCAAGGTTTCTTAAACATTCCATTACCTTATCTTCTACGCTAGCTATGCCTATTAAACTTTGAGACAATTTGGAATCCAAATACAAATGTATTTATGCCCCTACCATCGAATGAACACTTGGTCTTACATTAGTAAAGCACAAATCATGACCAAACCACAAATAAACTATAATTATTATTTCATCCCCAATATTTTCATACCTCAATAGACTAGTATAATCCAAAATTTCAATCAACATGAATCACATTGGATCAAATTTATGACTAAATTAAACAACAAAAGATGGATTAAAAAAGGAAAATTGTAGACATATTGGGCAACAAAACTATCACATTTCACACTTTGAAGTCAAGGGTTTTCTTAAAAAATGTGATCAAAATTTTGCAAAGAAATCCAATGAAAATGAAAATTCAACAAGTGTGACAAAAGTAAAATAACAAAGGACATGATCAAGGTTATGCGGATAAATAAAATATCTTGAAACAGAGAACACTTATTTATTTATCTCCCAAAAGATGAAGTAATTGAAGGAAAAAGTCACATGTGCAAGTTGAATAGGTTGTCATGAATATCATCTTGGTTTTAGCCTTCTTATCAAACCTTTCACTATATCCACAATTGTTCCCATGAAAAAAAAGATTTTTCATAAGGAAAACAAAACATGACACGTTGTTGCATAATTTGATCTATACCACTTTAACACATGTCCACATGGAAACATGTTCGTCCACTTTTATGTTTAGTTCTTAATGAGACCTTAGACCTTAAATTTTGAAAACACATGACATAATATAATTATTAAATGATAAATTGTATATCCTTAAGTGTCATAGATTCACAAACACAAGCATGCATAAAACCTATGCAAGTTGTTTAAAAAATACTAGTCCAAGTTGGAGTAGAATTCTTTTTCCAATAAAAAAATTTCAACTTTGGCTAATATGATCCATTGGATTACATATCTCTTGGACTAGAAAAATGATGGACCCAAAGATCTTCCCATCTATTTGTATTTTTAATATTGTCTATTGTCACTAAATAAGTTGTTACATGGGGGTCTATTTTCCCCTGTGGAGATATGGAATAAATCCTTTAAAACCTAATATGAATTTATTGAACTTGATTGACATAACTATGGGTTGATTGGTCATCATCACCATTTGCTATAGGGTTATAAGGTTCTCTTAATTTGCCACCAAATGTTCCACACAATAGGTTGCAATAGGTTGTTCACAAAATGCTTGCCTAATCCCCACTAAATGTGGATTTCATGTTAAGTATAATTTAGCTCCACACAATGAGTACACCCATATTATTATGACACAATTTGAAATTTCAGAAACAAAAAGCCAAGTAATGTTTCATACTTAGTGGTGTATTCATTTGACTTGGGCAAAAGAACATTGGTCCCAAATCGTATTCAAGTGACGTAATTCCTTATGGTTGGCCCTTCAACCCCTTCAACCCTACATTACACACATATCATCTTCTTAACCATGAGTTAGAATCTTCCTTTCTAAACTGACAATGCAAATCTCAACCGGTTGACATACACCAAGATTTGCCATGATACTATAACATAAACAAAATGTTATGTAATCTAATCTCCAACCCCTCTCTTCATGTGCAATACTTTGTTGCACCTAGATGTAGAGTTCAAAGAAATCATATTCAACTCATATAGAAAATTAAACCTACACAACACACATGGTGCGCACTTTGCATATTCCAATATAGTTTGCACGCCTCTCTTTAATCTAGATGTTGCAAATATTACTAGCCTCTATTGAGGTCCTTCTATATTTATGTCAAATGAGATGAACAATAAAAAATTGTTATCACATAATATAATCCTTCTTGTTTTATTTTGATTAAGAAGAGATGCCCAAGCAACACTTACCATTAACCATGTTTTTCATGTTATCCATGCATCTTTCCTTTATGCTAGAAAATATGTTTTGCTTTGCAAGATCAAACCCAATGCACTAACTATTCACCCTATGCACCCTATGCACCCGATGCATTAACTACACATTCGCTATTTAGTTATAGCCAAAAAATCAACAAACATTATAACATTCAATAAACTAATAAACTACTAATATTTTCGTTGTGTGTATAAAAACCACATGTTTAGAATATGAATGTTCATGATTTTGAACTTGTGATACAAAAGAGAATAAATCTGCTTGAAGGATAAACAAACCTTTTGAAATTTTTCATCCATTAGGACTAAGGACTAGGGGTCAATATTGAGTTTTGATTTTTTATCTAATAATTATGGGCAATTAACTTATACCTTTTGTGAATAACTATTTTTTCATGGATTTATGTTCCCAAAATAATGTCATGGTTTTGTGAACAATGTTTTTACACAACCTCTTGTGATTAAAAAATAAAATTGTTGATTTTTTCTCCTAATTATGGACATACGATTTCACATGGATTTCCATGAGAAAATAATGTATATGATTTTTTTAATATTTTAATTTTGTGTTATGGATATACCATCTTTCATGGATTTCCACATAAAACGCCACATTTTGAAGTAAAACACATGAATTTGCCCATAATTACTTGTTCATTTCTTTTTTAAATATGTTTTATATTCATTATAATTGTGAAATGTCAAATCTTGGTTTCAAACATCTAATTTTGACCAATGTTCTCATCAATCTATGCATTTGCTCATGATCTACCCATTTTTTTGCACACTTGTTGGTTGAGGCTTTGGATTTTGGCCTTACAACCTTTGAACTTTTACAATTTAATTATTTTTGATAATGTATAAGGGATCCCCATGCAAGGGAGGGGGGACAACTCCTTTCGCCACCAAAATTAAGTGTTATAATATAACAGAAGTAGAAAATCCAATTTATTATGATTAGGTAATCAAAATACTTCAAAATACAAATGTATTTGTGAACACATTAATATAAAAGTTGAAACATCAACATCAACTTGAACATAATTATGTGGATAACCTTTTGTTAAAAATACATGAAATTTATTTAAGGTTTATGAAATCAAACAACATGTTGAACACATGTAACATTTTTGAAAACATCACTAAGGGCTCATATGTGGTGGCCATTTTGTTAAATAACCAATAGATCTACATATTCAGAAAAAACGAAACCAATGCATCATAGACTTTAACCCCAAGTTTTATAACTAAAGCATTTTTCAACACCCCCAATAAGCATTGTAAAACCCAATATCAACCATGGTAGTTGTTCTCACTAGGTAACCATCACATTGTTTTTTTCATTAGGGCTTTGGCTTGCATTCTTTTTTTCTTTAGAACTTTTGCTTGCACCTTCACCAATCTCATCATCATCGTCAACTTGCATGTCTATTATCCTTGACTCAATGAGTTTTTCTCTTGTCAACGAAATTGCACCTCCAATGATGTAAATTTTACTTCATTTGGTAGTTTACTTATTGCTCTCAACATGCAGCTATTGCATTTGCTTAATTGTTTGGATGTCAGGTAACATTTGGATTTGTCATTTGTTTTAGGTTCATCTTAGATTGTTGCCATAGGGAGTGATTAGATTGGTTTAAATTTCACAAATGTTCATAATGCCACCTAAGAAATCATGTAAGGAACAAAAACAACTACCAAATGGTTGGTATGTATTACTAACTTATGATGACCTAAACCTAATATGATTTTAAGTTATTATACTAGCTTAACAAACACAAGTTGAATACTGAAAGTTCCATTGAAATTAAAGATCTTAATACATGTTGAGTACTTTTGTAAATAAGAAAATAAAATTGTTTGGAAGAGGACTTGATATACAAGTTTGAAATTTGCAATTTTTAAAATCTTGAACATTGATTTTGAAAGCATGAATTGATAAATTTACAATGGGTCCAACTTTTAAAACCTCACAAATTTCTTTTTCTCAAGGACATTGATATTTCACAAAATTTTTATGACAAAATCAAATCCATTAAAATAGCAGTGGCTTTTTGAATAATAATAGTAATAATATTATTTGTTCATGGACATTTCTCAAAAAAATTCATGAGATAAACACATCCATGCATGGAAGCATTTTTTCTTTTCTTTCTGTTGACATTTGATATCTCACGGAAATCCATTAGAAAATCATGTCCATGAATTTATTTATTTTTGTTCATGGACATTTTGATATTTCATGGATTTATGTGAGAAAAAGTGTCTACAGAGGTACTTTTATTATATATATTGGAAATTTGAATTTCACAAATTTCCATGAAAAAAACACATCCATGCAGGTAGACTTTTTAGTTTAATTTAGTTTTTGGTTTCTCGTGGAAATTTGATATCTCACACAACTCCATATGAAAACATGTCTAAAAAAACATCTTCTAAATTTTTATTTCATTTTAAATATTTTTGTCATGTGGCTTCATTCATCCTTGTTTTTGACATTCCATTTGTTTGTTATTTGAAAGCTTGAATCATGAGAGTGCAACATAGTAGGATCTACCATACAAAGTTTTAACAAGGAGTTTGGGCTCACCTAAATTTTCACGTTAGCAATTTGAAATTATTAGAGAAACAAAATGGGTTGACAATTTTGAGCCTAGTGAACAACATAGTTAATGTTGTGACTATGGACATTGCTAACTATTGATTAGTGCAAAATATCATTTGTTAATACATGATTATCATAAATGGTCAAATTTCAATCAAATCAAACAAGTGATCACATGACAAGGATGAAAATACTGAAGATTTCAAGTATGCATAATGGCCTAATATGTTGAAAATGGGGTTTTTTGGAATTTCAAATCATTATGGTTGTGGATAGATGATTCTCAAGGTTACATGGGGCTTTCTGTGAGTTTTGAGATGGTCTACTAATAGGGAATCTCCACATGAATTTGGGTGAGGTTTTGATAAATAAGAGCAATAGACCTCTAGTTGGAACCCAATTGCTCACATTTTACACCAATGAGAGTAGTGAGAATCATAGATGGGTAGTGTGAGTTAAGAACATTGTTAATGATGATGCCACTCAATTTGGGTTGGTTTCACTAGCCAACATAGAGATAAGTGTTTTTCCCCTACCCCACCCATAAACATGAATTTTGAAAAGCACTTTATTGTGACACCATGTAAATATCATAACTTGGGTCAATCATTTGTGTAATGTTTTCCTCTAATTTAGTGATACAATCCATTATTGGAGATTCTTTAATTCTAGAAATTTGTGAGCTAACTCAATTTGTGAGTTTGCGTTGGGAGGATCTTTTTGAAGTTGTTACCATTTTTGGATATCTTCATATTCACATTTCAAAAATCACATTTTGGTTTCTATTTTAGAGCATCTTCACCCATGCATTGCAAGAGCATGTTTTGGATGTAGAACAATCAGAAATTTATTAATTTGGTTCAAAAAAACAGTTCTGGTACAACATATTTGCACAGCCACTACGTAGTTTAAATCTTGCTATGGATTGGCTCAATCACTTGATTGGTTCCCATGGCATAATCTTTCACTATTGTTGATTGGCTGAATTATCTAATTGGTCCACTCAGTTTGCTACCACCTAGTGATCTCTCACTTTGTAGAGTCCCTCTTTCAAGTTAATGAGTGGAACTTGGGTGTAAGTAAAATTGTAATGGATGTGAGAAATAGTGATGCAAGCTTCAATACCAAACATGGGTGGAAATTGGGATGTGTAAACAAATAGTAATGGATGTTACATAGTGATGCAAGCTTAGATACCCAATATGGGTGCATATGCTCTCACCTGCAAAGACATGCACATCTAGGACTCACCTACAGATCAAGTTAACAAAAGTGGTGTTCCAAATCTTTCACCATACAACAGAACACAAATTTAGAACAAGAACATATTTCTTCATAAATATTGCAACTCACCACTTTAAAATTACAAAATCACCCAATGACAAGGCTATAGAGATTTCAGCTCTTCCAATATATCAGCGAGAGGAAAAAGAGAAGACTAACCCTAAAAACCACAGGAAAAACTGAGGGGTGGCTCAAATAATACTGACATGCACACGTGCACACACATGTTCAGTGAATTTCAACATGTATCTAATGGCTGCCTCCAATAATAACATCCCAACATCATCATCAGCTCCCAGAAGTAGGTCTAGGTCAATGCCACACATTAACCAACATATTTTGTTCTATCACAAGACTGGCTGGAACAGGACTCAGGAAAGAGGAAGATAACACAGAAACAACATGCAGAACTTCAGGAGCATGATCTCATGAATACGAAGTGGGCTCTGAAAGCAAACTCAAGAATAAGAAGTGCTTGAAAGATATAGATCCCAAAGGCAAAATCCTGCTTTGTTACTATGCCACTGCAAATAAAATCTGTGTCGCAATGTGAGGAGTCAGTGAAATATTGCATTGTCTACAAACCTTTACCCAAGGATAACCTGGGAGAAGAACTGGATAGGCATTCGACCTAATAAGACAATTCAAGAAATCAGAATTAATGTGAAGAGGTAGAAGTCGTCTGAAATGACTGCACATTAAGTACTAGATGTGATACCAATTCACTGCTTCAAGACCAAGCACACAAGCATGAGGACCAAGTTATCTATTAGGAAAGAAGATAAATATGAAACTTAGCATGCTTAAGCTACTTAGCAAATGAATCTTGCAACCAATACTCTCAAGCAACTGTAACAAATATTAGAGAAACCCAAGACCCACTTCATTTTTTGATGTGCTCTGAAGATGCAGGAAACAAAACACAGACCAGATTGGGTATTCTGTTATTTGGCATATATCACAAGCAACTTGCTCTAAACAAATTTATAACACCCAACTGAAGGTTACCTAGTGAAATGTACACATACACTTGAGCAGAGGTTCAACAGACAAATGGTACCAAACCAATTCCTTCATATTCTAGTAACAGGATTTTGACCATGTGCATCTACCTGTGCTGAAGACTTGGACCCATAAGGGGTTCTTGTCCAATACAGCTTCAGGGTCAACACCCACACATGGAGAACACCACACAAATATGGATGACCCTTTGATTATGTGCGTAAACGTCCACCCTCACGTTGAAGACTAGGAAAGGGGTCTCGTCCACTCTGGTTTTCATGGTCCAACCTAAGCCCTGAATCCATACATAACATTTCCAGCTAAAAATCATTATCAACACAAGACGCCCATATACAGGTGAGAGGAAAAAAAGAACAGAAGATTCCCTTTCTTTTTAGGTGAGTCTTGCAAATTATGAAAATGTTGACTGAAATAGACTACCTGAGCTGCATACTCATAGACTGGAAAGCAGCAAAAGTATATCAAAGTGAAATGGATACCACATACAAACAAGAGACAGGTGTAGAGGAAATGAGATGGGTTGAAGTGAATGGGTGAAGATTACAGCGAAACTCAGCCAATAGGGCAATATGGTCTGACGACCATTCTGGAGATGGTAATGCAGTATCTTTACGTAAGCTCTCCTCATCAAGTAGCTCCAGTAGTGACTCCACACCCAGTGAATCCGCTGCTTTCATCAACCCCACCCATTGACCAATACAAGGTCATAACACCTTTAGGAAGGACCATCTTGCACAGATGCTGCTATATGCTGCCAATTCAAAAAAGTTAGATCCTTCTTTTTTATGAAAGCAAATAGTAGAATTCAGCATCTCTAGCAACCATACAATAAGTAGTCAACCACAGGTAAAAAGGAGTCACCAGTGTAAAAGATGTAGTCAAGAGTGCCCAGAAAATCACGGGTGCAGTTTGTAAAGAAAGGCTCATCACTGCTTGAGTCCATACGCCGCTTTTGCCTATCCAAGGTTGGGCCCACTCCATTCAGCCTGCCGAATGCTGAATAAGCACTCATCTGCAAGGGTTCAGCATGTTGTCAATTGACATGACCCCCTTCAAGAGTCCAACATGGCCTTTCCTTCACTTGCCAATATGAACAAACTCTAATCACATGAGATACGAACGAGGTAACAACAGGTCACTTTAAGGATGCAGCTTCTGAGGGAGAATACACACCAAAGGCAGAGAGTGACACAACTTGCTTGGAGGACGCAAGATACCCAACGGATCAGTTGCCAAATCTGGATGTGCTGCATCGACCCGTCCTGTTGCCAACAGTGAATGTGGGGCACTGCCACAAATACCCATCATATTATAATTCAATAATAATCACTTGGTTCAGGAGCATGCATTTTGATCTGTGACATTCTCATTTGCATCCCATGACCAGGTTTTGGCCCTATAGGGCTTTCAGTCTAATATGTCATTCTCTAGTCGCTAATCAAAAACCTCCAGAATTGGGTATATACTGACCTTGTGGGAACTGAATTGAAGTCCCCAGCCACCAACATTGGAATGTCTGCACTGGCTGCTATTTTCTCAAGTCCCTTCAACAAAGTATGTACCTGAACAAAGAAAGTCAAATTTTGAATCCAATAAAGCTGCACTAAATCCACAGATACTGGCCTGATTCCTAACAATTTGAAATAGAATGAAGTTTAGCCAAGAACTATTATCCTTCAGGCCAACATCCCAAATCTTGAAAACCTGAAGCCTCCAGCTCTATGGATAAAAATCCAAACCAGGAATTAATTGGAACTGTTAACCAACTTTCCAAAAAGCTATCATGAGACAAATAACTTCAGATGCCAGTTTATGAGTCAAGATTGCAGGAGCTGCAATCCAAACTCCTGTTTTATGGGATCTGCACAATAATTTGGTGAAGCCATACAACACTGCCATCACATGAATCTTGAAATGACACCATTTCATCCATTTGCCAGTTATATACAATGCTCCCTCACAGATGGACACCAACATTTGCTAGGCTGTTGTGCCCTGTGCTAAGGATGTCCCAAGAAGAGGTATCTGGGGTCAGAGCAGTGTGAAGATACCTGCCAGAGCTTGACATCTTTAAGCTCTATATTTGCATGAATGTGTGTATTGGCCTGCCAGGAAAACCAACATGGTCAAAATCATGCTCATGACTATGAGTTTCTTCAAACTCTTCAGTGACCACCATGTGTTTTCAGAGTTACTGAGAAAGCTTGCATAGCTACTCACTCTTTGAATAGTTCTCTGCAATGACATTCAGTTTGCACTGGAGACAGGTGAAGACATCTCCTGGGAAAGAAATGGAGGACAATGTGCAACTTTTCAATATTGAGGTTTCCAGTCCATATGATGGATGCAGAAAAAATGATGTGAATCTTTATGACCAAGCATGCCTGAGCATCTTACACTTAACAGCTACTGAAGTGGACAGACAACGTAGTCACCTATTATTCCCCAAAGGACTTAGGAAAGCTGCTAGGTTTCACACTTTGGATGACTTGTTTACCCAGTGACCACCTTGACAGCTGGGTTGGCACTGATTGGTGAAATCTAGCATGACCTAATGGTGAATTGAACCCACAACAACTGCAAGGTGGCCAAGAGTTATAGCTACTACAATCCCCATGCTAAAAAGTTAGTGCATTCCACTCACCACGCATAGCAGCTGACCACGTTTGCCAGAGGCCGACTGTCCATCTACAGTACTCCCTGACTCTCGAGCCTCAAGAACCACAATAAGTGCTACGTTATCCTTGAGCAAGCGGCTAAGAGCTGCCTTTTTTGTTGCAGAGGGTACAAGTGCCTCCGACAAAGACTGAGCAGCTTTATTGAACTCGACCTGAGAGGTAAGTAAGAATGAGACAGTTGTCAGTCACAGCCTCTATTTTTCTTCCACCTCCAAAGATGACTGTTATCTGGGCAAAAGGAAAATACAACAGCAAGCATGCCTCCATGTGTTCCACAATTTGTTGCCATTAAAAACTAACTATGTACAGCAATTTACCTCATATTTTTTAACAAGTGAAAAGCGGTCACGACGGTAAAATGTAGCACAGCCGTCAATTGCATAAACTGTGCCTGTATACACCTGTGAAAAGCAGACAAATCTTGACACTTAGCAACAGTTGACAGCAGCCATATAGAGGGCTCTGGATTGTACATACCAGGTTCTATGCTAGTTGCATCCTTGCCCCATGAAGCCATGTGTCAGCTGCCTGGGGATAAGCAGTGACATAGCCCTCAGTTGATTGCAATCAAATAAAGCTGAAACAGAACACCCTCAGGTCTTTGCTGGTGAATTATTTAGTAGTACCACTTCATGCGAAAACTTTGACCTCAGGATCTTCAACTTTTCCTGTACTAGAGAAGCAGCTATTTCAATCAGGAATTTGCTGGACAGATACTGGTCCTCATAACCAACTCTGTAAATTTTCTGTTCAAGAGAAGGGGTGTGACCTCGGCAGTTTTTTTCTTGTACACTGCTGCGTAGCCATGCTTTTCCAATTCTGGGGAAAAGAACTCCTCAAAGTGATCACTTTGCACCTGTAAATCCAGGTCAAACACACACATTACTAAAGTCTCATAAAGGGTTAAACCTCTCTTACCAACCACTTGACAATAGGTTTTGCCACTCAGCAGCTCCAAAGGCCCCATCACAATGAAAACTAGCACGTCTCCAATGTTTCTAGCAACTTACCCAAAGATGGATGCAGAAAAAATGCCACAAGACTCCAATCCACTCTGCTGCAAAAAGATTAAGAATATGAAAGTACCTCTTGGAGGCACAAAATATCTGCTCGATACTGCACAATCTCCCTTAATAGATTTTGCCTGCGGTATGCCCATGAGAGAGCCCATGGGGGACAGTAGCTGTACATATCACTGGTGGCATAAAGGTCTGCCAGCACATTGTATGAAAGAACTGTAAAGGTCCCTGGTGCTGCTATGCGACCCTCCATCTCCAAACCTGCAGGCCCATCCAAGGAGTTCACTGGAATCAACCGGCGAGGTGTTGGTGAAGGAGCTGGGATGACTCGTGATGTTAGAACTGTACTTGCTGCACCAATCCCAAGACCAGTGCTTGAATCCACAGCCATACACTCAAGCTTTAACACATGGCCCACATCGTCAGCAGTAGGTGTATAAGTCTTGCCCCGCCCAACTTCGTACCAAGTATCTCCATTCACCACTTGATCCATTGATCCAGAGGTCCTTGCAGGGCTGGAGAAAACAGAGCCATTGCTAAGCACATTACCACCAATCAAAGCCCCTTCTATCCCTCCAACCGAGCCTGAATTGAAGTGTCCCAAGTGTGGCTCATCTTCTTCAGCTCCATTCTCTTGGGGGAAGCTTGCAGCCCTTGCGTGCATGACTTGGTGATGTCTCCAAGCATCTGCAAAGCACTTTGGGGAGCAATGATAGCTCTTTGCAACTGCAAGTTTTCCTTTAACACATCCCAAGCATTGCAGTGCGGCAGCCTCAGATGGGTGCACACTGCAAACTGCCACTCTCTTATCACTCTGGATTCGATACCTGCACATTCAAATCACTACGCAATGAAGAAATACTAGAATGTTTTTTGACAATTACTGCACAAAAGTCAAAAATTTGTCAGAAAAAAAGGTCCCAAACTTCAAGCGTAAAAACTTAGCTAAAAGAGAAAGGCAAGAAGGAAGAAAAGACAGAGGAGAACATGGAAGCATTCAAGAGCTTAGATAGCTCCTAGATGAGAAAACCTAATAACTGGTGAAAAAGATGAGAGGAGATACACTATAGGACAGCAATTATCTTTGCAAAGAAAAGGCCACCAAAAACTCTGGAACAGCAGTGGGTGTTGCCATTCCATAAAAGCTTACTCTCCCAAGAAAATACATGCCAAAATTGTGTTTGATACACTTCCTATACTTAAACAAATGATGTTACCTTCCAGGTTCTGCCGGAGTCACTAGCATGTTGCATTTCCAACTACAATTCCCCTCCATCCACAGGCAGACAAGACAAGAAAGACAGAAGAGATGATTATTTCAGACTACTGGTATACATGAGACAGGAAAAAGGTAGTACCATCGGCAGCGCAAATGGTAGCCATCAACGGGAGAGGACTCAGGGACATCATCAGTGGTGATGGTGGAATCAGGGCGACGCAGCAACACATAAGGCAAAAGCTCGCATCCCGCAATAGGAATATCGGACGGTAAGTGCACCCTTAACACACTCAGCATGCTTCCCCTCCAGCTCCTCCCCCCTCCCGCCAGTTAATGTGATTTCAGAACACACTCTAGATATGACTTTCTCCTGCAAATTGAAGCCAAGAAGAATAGCAGCAAATGCTTGGCCAATGCTGGGCGGATACTCCATCAGAGGTCCACCACCTGTGCCAGCATTGGCCACTGAACTTCTTTCTTCCCCTCACAGTATATGCTTGGTTGGCGTTTTGCAATACTTTATAGCTTTCACTTTGCAAAGAATTCAGTGCACAAAAGCACCACTTGAAAACCTCAGAAACACAAACTCCCAAAATCTTGAAACACCATTCTCAAAGAGGATTCTTTGGATTCACGAAAAAACCAGAACCTGGAGAGCCCAATAACCCAGAAACCGAGAAATCCTCCAAACCCTGAACATTATCCAGCTTTTGGAATATGAATGTCACAGCATCACCACCACCACAACCTGTCTGAAAGGTGCCACCACGGATCCACAAACAATGGAGCCAAGAAGGCACACCACTTGCAGAGCACCTAACAAGTGAGTGAGTTCCCACTACTGACAAAGTCAAGGCGTTTGGAAAACCATTTAGGGTTATCTTCTTCTTGACAGCTGTAGCTGGTTACAAAGTACAGCTCCGCAAATGTTGGAAACCTATTTGTGAAACCTAAGCTCCAAGGCTTGGCATTCTCCTATAGCGCTGTTGCTAAAACCTCCAATACTAAAACCTCTAACCCCCTGCATGCCACACTCTATGTTACATTCAGCGCTTCAAACCTGCACCCGTTCTTGCGTTCCTGGAGCCCTTTCTCTCCTCAGCCACAAACCCTGTACCAAATGAAAACTGCGACTGAACTAACCCAAAAGGCAACAGCAAGGGAGCCGCCTCGATTCACTCACCAGGCGTCAGAACTCACAACACATGACTACTCTTTACAGTGAAACTCTGAGAGAAGTGAAGTAGAAGGAGGAGGGTAGGTACCACCGCACAAGGGCCTAGGTTTCCACACACCACGGCAACGGATGTCGAAAAATAAGAACTTGGAAATGACGAAACTCCCGAATAGGCGAAGAAGAGGGCATAAAAGAACCCTTTCCGTAATATTACACCACCACCACCACCTTCGGTCGGCGCTTGCTAGGGTTGAAAGCACAGAATTGAGACAGAGAGGGACTACTACAGACAACTTCCACCGCTGGGAGTGTGGCCCAAAAAGGAAGAAAGAACAGAGAGTTAAAAACAGAGCATCAAATGAAGGGAGTAATAATATACGAGGCAGCAAAGGAACCCCACGTCCGACGCAACAACTCTCGTTTCCAAATGTCTATACGTGCTGCCGGTGCTGCTGCTGCTGGAGCTCCTCCTTCTCCTCCTCGCACTTCTTGGGAAAAATGAATTGCGGGCAAGTGCACGCACCTCACCCAACCGAACAAAAACCTAACGCGAAGGGCGAGGCGAACACCAGCGCCGGCTCCAGCCGGTTACGCAAACTGCGTAATCGTCCGCTTTGGGACAGTAATTGTAGAATCTCTATTCCGCGCTTTTACACGACAATTACGTGCCTGGCTGGCTGTGAGGGTAAGTAAGGGCCTTGTAGGTACCTAGGCTAGTGGCCATATTTAACCCAGGAAATGGTAAATTTGGACTCAAGAGACCCTGATTTATTATTATTATTATTATTAATTTATTATCATTATTTGAATGCCTTTTCAAAACTCAACTACCTTTTTCATGTAATTTTTTTCTTCTTTTTTAAAATCACTATATATTTTTTAAAATTTTGTTGTTAAATAATCCTCAAAATAGCGAAATGAAATTTTGTGAAAATTTGAAGTTGACATGTTAAAAGTCATCGTAATTATCATAGACTATGCTCCAAATAATTTCATTACTCATGTCACAATATTATAATAAATGATGAAAATAACAATAATAATAATTTCAAAATTAAAAAAATGAATTCATTTTTTGAAAATATGTAACTACTCATTTTGTCAATGTGGAAACTAACCCTAGGCTATGGTAGTGTACGATAATTGGGAAAGGGTAATAAAAATCACCAACATTTATCTTATGCACCATGTGAAGGTAGGGTTATCAAACATCTTTATACCATGCAAATATAAATGGGTAAGCATAAAATAAATTAAAATATTTACACATGGGTCACAAGTGGCACATTTGCCAAGTAGAGAAGGGAAATGATTTGAGCACTTGGTATTGCAAACATGAACGCTTGAAAAGTATAATAACCTATGAAATTAGGTCTTACATTTTAAAATTCATAGCCTTTCAACATTTTTTTTAAATTCAAATTTTATAAATTTTCTTTTTCTTTCTACTTACATCGGCAAATTCATGTGTAATAAGAAGCCCATTTATTTAAAAACATATTCAATATAATATAATATAACATATAAAAAAATTAAATGTATAAAATTACATTAAATGAACATTATGTAATAACAACAAATTAAATGCAACACCAAGCTCAACGTAATTATAGTATAATGCCCAATTTAAAAAATCAATTTTTTTTTAGTGTACTTGCACAATGATTAATGTTTATATATATATACATTATTTTCAAAGAAAAAGATTAATGCAATGGTTAAAATTTTCTTTGTAGCCCAAAGGTCATGGGTTTGAACCTTTTCTTGAACTCTTTTTCCATCCACAAACAAAATGAATGAAAATAAATTACCTTTGAGAATTTTTTTAAAGTTAATTGCTCAAGAAGAATTTTTTTGAGGGAAAACCATGTTTCGAAAGCAACAAAAGCAAACAATCATGTTCCCACAAGAAAAAAAGGCTTAAGTTGTTCCCTAAAAAACAACCATGTTTTCGAGGGAAAAATAACTCTTTCTCCTTGAGGACATGACTATTCCTTGGGGAAAAAAAGGTTTAAGTTGTTCCCTGGGGAACAACCATGATTTCGAAAAAGCAAAAGCTTAAGTTGCCCAAGGGAACAACCATGTTTTAAAAGGGACAATAACTCCTTCTCTTCAAAAACATGATTATTCCTAGGGGGAAAAAGGCTTAAGTTACTCCCTGGGCCAACTTAAGTTCCTTCTCCTTAAGGACATGGTTGTTTTTTGGGGAAAGAAAAGGTTAAAGTTGTTCCTTGGGGAAATAAATGTTTAAGTTGTTTTTCGAAGCAATTTAAACTTTTTTTCCTTAAGGACATGATTGTTCCCTAAGGAAAAAAAATTAAAATTATTCCCTAAAGCAACTTAAATTCTCTTCCCTGGACATGATTATTCCTATGTGTCAAATCTTTTTGCAATCATAATCATCTCATGTTCATTTTACTATTATTGTTTTGATGAAAATTATAATTTTGTAATTAAAAACATTTTAATTAAAATTTGTGTGCAAAAATTATCATCACACAAAGTTTCAAACACATTTGTTCTCAAGGAACATGGTTGTTCCTTGGTCACATAATTGGCCTAAAAAACAATTATATCTTCTAGGCTGAAATAAGTTTAAGTTGTCTTGAGAAACAACCATGTTCTTCATAAAACAAAATATATGTACCAATTTTATGTGATCATAACTTTTGCATATGAATTTTAATTGGAATGTTTCCAACTATGAAGTTGTAGCTTTCTTTGCAACCTTTCCAATGATAGGTTGCAAGCTCACATAAAAATGAACAAAAGATGATTATGATTGCAAAAATGTTCGAAACACATGTTTCCTTAGGGAATTTGGGCCTTTTTCCGAAGAAAGTACATTGTTCTTTGAAGAAGGTGCCCTTCTCCTCAAGGAACATTCATGTCCATGAGGTTAAATTGCTCTAGGGAAGCAAACATGTGCACAAGAAAACAAATATGTTCAAATTTTATGTGATCATAATTTTTGCATATGAATTTCGATTTAAGTGTTTCCAATAAAAAGGTGTAACTTTCTTTGAGACCTTTCCAATGATAGGTCGCAAGCTTATATAAAAACGAAAATGTGATGGTTGTGATATACAAAAAGATTCAAAATATATGTTTCCTTGGGGTACTTAGGCCTTTCCTTCAGGAAAATACATTGTTCCTCAAAGAAGGTGCCCTTCTCCCTGAAAAACTTAAAAGACCTTCCTCAAGGAAAATCCATTACTCCCCAAGGAAGTTGTTTTTTCCCTCAAAGAACTTTTTTTACTCTTTATGCAAGTTATTTTTTGGGATATTTCATTTGTTCCCGTGGGTATTTTTTTGCTCCCTATGAATTACATTTTGTTCCATGGGGAATTTACATTATTCCCTAAGGCAATTTGCTTGGGACCAACATTTAATCTTTTTTTCTTTGGGGAAGTTGCTTTTTCAAGGTAATTAATTTTTTTAAATGATTTTAATTTATATGTATTTTTTCATCCATTTTGCTTGTTAGCAAAAACAATTGGGGAAAATATTAAATTTTAAACCTTTGGGTTGAAGGGAGGATTTTAACCATTGCATCACATGTTATTTCTTTAAAAATATTGTGTAAGAAAAATACTTATAACGTTAATCATTATGCAAGTACAATAAAAAAAAATCCAATTTTTTTTTCATGTTGAACATTGTATTACAAATGCATTGAACTTGATGTTTCAATTAATTCATTGTTATTATGTAGTGTTTGTTGATTTCTATTTTTGATTTTATATTTAAAGGCTTATCTTTACGATTATTTGTGCCATTCCAAATATGAAAATGCTAGGCTAATCAAATGGCCTTGACCTCTTTTTCCCACAAAACAATATTTGCATCAATGCATAGGAAATTTTGAGTTCTAATTTGTTTTTCCTTGCATCAATGCATATAACGTTTTGAGTTTTAACTTGTTTATACTTGCATCAATGCATACGAAGTCATGAGTTTTAACTTTGTTTTTATAATAATTTTTTTCATTCAATTTGGTTTGAAAATCCATGTTCATAAGGAATGATAAACACCTTTTATCATAGGCTAAGTAATGTAGCCCAAACAACAATATTTATGTATGAAAGAAGGTAAACATTTGTTTTGTTTATCGTGTTCAAATCTCCCAATTCATGGTGCTTTTTGACACCTTCATGATACTATTGAAATGTCTTTAATGAATAACAATGTATTAAGTTGGTGTCATAATGTTCTAACATAGGGTGAAAATTTTATTAAAAATTGAATAAATTCTCATTTAAATCAAAATTATAAATTATAAAAAAAATTGGGTGCACTTTTGATATCATCATTGGAAATCCTTAATGATGGAAATTTGATGAAGGTGATTTGGAAATTTTAAAACTTAAAGTGTGACAGATATTGAATTTTGAACAATTTTTAGTGTTGAAAATTTAATTAAATTATTAAAAAAATTAAAATAATAATTAATTGGGTAATGTGAACCCTACCGACACAACCATGCATGGTAGTCTCAATTTTCAAGAATTGCATTAGTGGTATTGAGGTGTGACAAAGTTATTAAGGGTTTTTAGTGATTTAAAATTAAAATGAGGAACAATTGGTGCACATGGTCGCATGGGGGGTTGTTTTTGTTTCAAAATTTGATAATGGATGAATGAGGTGTAGGTTAATTATTTTCCTTGACAAAAGTTGATAATCATAATTTTAGAAGTTCAATTGTGTGATTGAAGTGAGAAGTCTTTAAAGGATTGGGGTTATAAGCAAATAACAAAATTCGTAATGTTCAACAAAACATTGGTCTCGTTTTAATATTTAGTGGATAGTCATGTAAACAAAGATGATTTGAGATTCTTGAAATAATTGAAAGTGTGTTATAGAAAGGTCCAATGGAGATAAAGTAATCTTCAAGCATTGCAAACATGTAGGATTAATTCAAAACAACATACCAATTAAAATAAATAATGTGGTAGGGTGGTAGTGTGGTAGTTGCAGTTTAAATTTCATGATGAACGAAACCTTTATTAAAGTTATGGATACGTTCAAAGAATAATTTTAAGTACATGTTGAGTCGTAAGTGATGCCATAGTGGTAGTTCATATTTGTAGGAAATATAAGATGCATCGGATGGTGTGAATTAAGTAATCCGCCCTGCTATTAGGAGGTAGTCAATGAATCAAACCACGCAATCAACGATAATGTCCAACACTAGGAATTGAAAACCATGCAAAAATGGAAGTATTTTTAATTTCATAAAAACTTTTATAAACAATTTCAAGTTTTGTTATTAAAAACGGGGTCAACTAACAACAAAATCTCCAAGGTATGAAAATTCAAAGAAATTCGATAATACCAAGCTCGAAAAGGTTCGATTTCGAAATGAAGACGCACTTTTTGCAATTCAAAATCTTCATCATGAAGATGTTAAATCAGTGTCAAATTTAAGGACAATTTTTGAAGGGGTTATTCATTCATTTATGTGGCTTGAAATGCATAAAACATGGTCATTTGCGATGCCATGAATTCAAATAAGGGAAAAAATCTTCGATCAAAATCAACTTGACGATGAATGTGTGGAAGATTTAGGACATCAAGACACATGAATGTATTTATAAGTTAAAGAAAAAGAAGGAAAAACAAAAAATAACGGTTTAGAACCATGGTTAAATTATTATTATTTAAATCAATGAATAAATGTTTAAATATAATTTTTTAGGGGGTGAAAAGTGGAAGGAGGTGAAAATGATGTTTTCTCCTTTTCTTTCCAAAGGAAACCAAACATGGAACATTCTATGGGTCACCAAGTTTGAAACCTTCATTTGGCCACTAAGCAAAGATGTTTCCCCATTAAACTCTAAGCATCAAATTCATTCCAAAGGCCACCAAGCTTGGAACCTTCCATTGGCCTTCAAATTGAATGTCTTCCTTTGCCTCCCTCCTTTTTTTATTATTTTAAAACACAAATTTTGATCCTTTGGCTCTCTCTGTTTGGACATTGTTTTCAATTTGGATATTTAAAACCTTGTTCCTACAACTTTCCTTGGGGGGAGAAAAATGATTAGTCCTAATAAACGATACAAAAAGGGAAAATAAATTAGATCATAGTAGTACCGTTAAAAGAATGGAAATGAGTAAGGGTAAATGGAATTTGAAATCAATTTTTATAAAATTCTTGGGTTTTGTGGCATATTTTTTTCTTGAATTAGGTGTAGAGTTTGAGATTTGGCAAATAGGTGCGCCTTGTAATTAATTTTCCAATGAATTATTGCAAACTAATTTTGAATAGAATATGTGATGACAACAACATTTTAAGATATTGGAAGTTTGCTATCAAGTTGAACTTTTTGCTTTCGTAAAACCTTCTTGGGTTTTATGGCACAATTTTTGGCTGATTTAAATGCAAGGTTTAAAATTTGGTAAGTAAGTGCGTTTCGTAATTAATTTTTTAATGAATTATTGCAATTTAAATTTGGATAAAATATGGATGACAATAACATTTTAAATGATTGGAAGTTTGTTGTCAAATTGAACATTCTATTAACTTTTTAAATTTTGGTTTAGATGTGTGAAAATTTAACATTAAATCTTAATATTTGAAAAGTTTGAACTTTGAAAATATATCTATCAATTCTAAATCATAAATGAAGCATAAAAAAAATTTATTTATTTTCAACTACAAACGTAATTTATTATTTAAAAATACACATTGCATTTTCGTTTCACCAATAACATATGTACCTTTAAATATAATTGCCTCATAGAAGTGGGAGTACGAGAATAAAAAGTCACCTCACAAATGACAAGTTCACATTTGGGTAAATGGCACAAGTCACAATAATACTAATCTAAATGTTTAGATGTGGTTAATTTCATTATTTTTATTTCAAAAGATGACTAGAAATCCCTATAACCATTATGTTTTCATTTTTTAAAAATTTCTAGAAACAATTCACCAAGTTACAAAAATTCACCCCAAAAAACATTGGTATTAGGGTAAAACTAATCATCAATGAGCTTTTATTTAAAATTGAACAATTTTCCCTATTTTTTTCATTCTTTAACCATTGGGTGTAATTTTTGTATCATTGGGTGCACAAATTAGAAGGCTGCAAATGTTCTTTGAGCATCATAAGTAAAACATCAATGTAGTAAACACAGGCAAAAGATAATGAATTTGGTTCAATTTTTTTGAAAAATAGTTTTATACCCCTCTCTAGTTCTAGCCTCATATCTTGTTCATTTTTAGTTTGTTTTGAATGATTAAAAACTAGATGAATGCACCAACTAGTGCTTTACAAAACTTCTTTGTATTGCATCAGCAAAGATACAATACATCAAAGATTTCAAGCTTGAAATCTTAATCCATTTTAATTCACTTTTCACCAAACATTGAATCCCATTACACCAAACACACCATATTTTCCCCTTTCCTTTATAGGATGGAGCAATTTTTTGTAACACTATGTGGAGGGCTACAAATGTTCTTTGAGCTTCAGAAGAATAGCAACAAAGTGTGCGGATCCAACCTCCTTCGAGTTCTTAAGTGTTTGCTCACTAGCCTATTTACCCTATTAGCAATGAGAAATCATCCCTGGTTCTTTGTCTGTAAAGAATTAAAACATCCTTCTATATTTGGCTACTCACTGCAACATATTATACAAATTTGGCAACATGTTTTCTTGTTTCCAAAATATGGCGAATTTGGGGCATTTGTTTAAAATCCCTGATTTGATAAGGTCGATTGCAAGGGGTGTGTCATACTATGGCTGTACCATTTACATTAAAAGTATCTTAAGGCAAAAGACAAATTACAAAAACTCAAGTATTTCACAACACAAAAAATATAATCTTAAAAAAAAACCTCTAAAAGAAACCAGAATCCTTCAAGATATTATAATTCTATAACTAATCTCAAGTTTCAACACAAAGCAAAATATATCATTTTTCAAAAATCCTCATATAAAAATGGACCTATTATCCGTTAAGTAACAAAACCACAGCACCAGAACCCTGAGTTTGGTCATACACAGGGTGAGATTAAAAAAAAAACCTGCAAAACAGTACATTAGCATTCAACAGGGGATGAAACTCAGAAAACCATCAATTTTGTTGGTAAACTGAGTTTCATCCTGTCTTTCCTTTTTCCTGAGCGCCCCCACTGCTGCTACATACATTTTCACTGCTCCTAACTGTACAACTACTATAATTAATCTCGAACCTTGTGCATTAAATGCTGAGTATCAGCATTTCATACTGAGATTTATTAAAGATATCTTTACTTTGCGGATACCACTGAACGGGGGACGAGTGGGTGAAAGAAGCCCAAAGACAGGGTAAAGACAGGGTTACTTTATGGATAACTCTATTACTTATGGGGGCAAAATCCCTGAAGCTACTAGGGTAAACCGGCCCGTCACCGATCACCTGCCTATGATCGAACACTTTGGCAAATCTTTCTCAATTCTTCTCCATTTTGAGTGATTTAAAATGTTATAGAAGCGCCTTCTCAAGCCTTACAAATTATCTTTGAAATGCAAAGCCAAAGAATTACCCAGAAAAGACTGTGAAAAAAATACCTTTTTTAAAATTGGTGTTGAGGAATCAGCCATTGTAATGTTCGGTGATTTGTTTTCTTTTGAGTTCTTGACCCCCTTTACTTTGGAGGGCTGTAATCTTTTCAAATTCTGTTGAGTTTTTGATAGCTTTTAGTGCAGGGCTCAAGTTTTGTTTGGACACCAAAAACAATGGAGCCCTCCTCATGCAGACTCGCCCTGAGCGCTTAAGTGTTCGGTCACCGACCAGTTTACCCTTATACTTTACAACGATTCTAAACACAATCTCGTTTGCCTCGGTAGGCAAAGCCAATGAACACAATCAAGCAAGCAAAGCATTACCTACCCTGAACCGCCTTACCAACCCTTCCGCCGGAAGTGAGAGAATTTTAGGGTTTCCCTACAGTTGTGGAAAACGGCTGCCATTTTGCAGTGTACGTTTGCCGGATCTGATCACAACCTGCATCACGTCCTCCTCATCGCGCGACCTCAATGTAGTGCTCAAATTTCGCTCTCTTTCCTTGGCAGATTCACCATTGAAAAAAAAAATTGAGTTTTAGGTTTTGTAGTTGAGTTGGTGTTGTGTTCCCTGCCGGTTCTTGCCATGTGATATATGAGAGCTCTTGTGTCTGTTGCTCACAAGCCGACCATGAGGCGCAACAGCAGCAGGAAGGGAGTAGGCGTCGGGCAACTGCAAGCAAGCAAACAGGGTCGTTCGAATCCTCATTTGGTTAACAGGCTGCAGGAGTATGCGCAAACTCATAACCTTGAGGATCTGGATGGTGCTCTTGAGTTTCTGAGACGTCACTACCCTGAGTACAAGAGGAAGCAGACAGGGCCGTTGAGGAAGTATATTGCCACCCTGGTGCCTCTCGTGCAGCGTCGCTTGTGGGCGACCGCCAATCTCGATGATGAACCTCTCGGGAACAATTCGCGAGCAAGCCCTAATAGTGTAAAGGACCAGAGGTTGTTGGAGCAGGAACAAGAGCATGTCAGTCGCCGTCGAGATGACGTCGCCGGCGACATGAATGAGGATCTGACATTTGAAGGCTTCGAAAATTCCAGCGACAATTCGGAAGGTATCGATAGTGATGATACTTGTAAAAGTGATGCGCTGGAAGATGATGGAGGTGCTCCAAATGACGGTGGCCGAAGCTTTGGTAAGCCTTTCTTCTCTGCATCATCGCAGTTTGAGGAACTGGTGTTTTGATGGAACTCTTTTAGGATTAGGGTTTAGGGTTTTGTGGGGTCCTGCAGGTTCTGGAGATTCTCACTAGTGTAGCTTTGCGGTTTTGCCCACCCCTCTGCTTCTGGAGACAGGATTTGTTGGCAATCGAGGTCTTTTCAAGGCTGTTTGATGGACGTGCTTTAGGGTTAGGGTCTAGGGTTTAGGGGGGACTTGCAGGTTCTGGAGATTCTTACTAGTGCAGCTTTGTGATTTTTCCCACCTCTCTGCTTCTGGAGGCAGGATTTGTTGGTAATCGAGGTCTTCTCAAAGCTGACAATGGTGACCGCCAGAAGCCAAAGACAGCAGAGAGGGCAAGGGATCCTACCTTGCCTCCCCCTCGGAAAAGGCACGAATCTCGGAAGGGACGGGAAAGAGATGATCACTTTTCTGAAGAAGAACTGGCTTTTGACGGAATGGGGGATGTCTTGCCCCACTCCAACTTCTTGAATTCTTCTCTGAGGTCAACTTACAATGGCAAGCCTTTGCTTGTCTCTGAAACAGTGGTAGCTGTGCCTTTGGAACCTCCTGAATTATTGGTGAAGAACAGATCAATGGGTACATTTTCCGCCTCTTGTGTTTGGGTGAGCCCTGTGCCAGTAAAAGGTGTATTGGACGAGAGAGAAAAGCAGCAGGGAGAGAGTTCCTCGGTAGCTTTAGAGAACAATGACAAGAGAGAGGAGGATGAAGACCTTGAGTGGCCCAGATTTGCATCCCCAGCCACCGTTGAAACTTCAGAAGCTGCTGGTGCTTTGGCTCAGAAGGAACCTCAAATTGACAGGGAAAGTAGAGATGATTTTCTGACTGATGAGCAACAGCTCTTCATCCACAACTCAACCCCTGTGCCAACAACCAGCCTGCTGCCTCTGGCCAAAAAGGTTTCACCCAAAATGCAAGGACCAAGGAGTATGCAGGCTGGTACAAAGTCCCAACTCTCACGTAACACTAATGATGATAATAATGAAGAGGAAAATTGCTTGGAGCGGGCTGTGGAAAGCAAGAGTATGGAGGCCTCAGAAGAGAGCAAGCTATCACAGAAGCATAAAAGAGAGGTTGACAGAGCCAGGGCAACTAACAAGAGAGGTAAATATGTTGCAGAAAAGAATGAGAGACGTGGAGTTGAAATTGACATTGGGGTCACAAAAGCAACTTCACTTGCAGTTGTTCCCCAAAAGGTCTCCTTTAAGAATTTTGGAGGCATTGAAGCAACATTGGGTCTGATACGGGAGCTTATTGAGTATCCACTGATGCACTCAGAGCTTTATGGATTCCTTGGGGCACAGCTGCCTGGGGGGGTCCTCCTACATGGCCCTCCTGGATGTGGAAAGACCATGTTGGCCCATGCCATAGCTGTGGAAACTGGTGTTCCTCTACTCAAGATGTCTGCTCCTGAAGTTGTTTCTGGCATGTCAGGTATGCTAATATTAAAAGCCACTTTAAACAAGCTCTTTCAGTTTCTGATGTCTATTTTATCCTTGTTGTGAAAGAGCTTCAATTGATGTGGTTTTGATAGAAGGTTTGCAAAGGTTGCTAAATGTATAGTATTTTCTGTAGAATGTGAAGCCTATTGACTTCACTAACCTAAAAGACATTCTAGTTAAGGCTTTGTGCCTATGTACTTCTGAATTCATCCGCCAAATCCATGCTCAGGAATCTTGAGATGCCAAACAAGTTAGTAGCTGTCACTTCACACTAAGTGTTCTGTGCTAACTGGTGCTTACTTTTTGTTGTAGGTGAGTCAGAGGCAAAGGTCCGCTCACTGTTTGCTGAGGCAGTGAAAGTGGCCCCTTGCATCATTTTCATTGATGAAATTGATGCTATAACCCCAAAGAGAGAGACAGCACAGAGAGAGATGGAGCGGCGAATAGTAGCCCAGTTGCTTATCTGTATGGATGATCTGAGGCAGGCATCTGGGGATTTTAGCAATCGTGAAAGCTCTGAAGTGTATAACAGAGTCAAGCATCGAGGACATGTGGTTGTAATTGGAGCCACTAATAGGCCCGATTCCCTTGACCCTGCACTGCGAAGACCAGGCCGATTTGATCGGGAGATTGCCCTAGGTTTGTATGGTGCTTTCAACTTCTTGTATTGTTGTATACTCAGAGTTGTCCTCCCAACGTCGGTTGCTTCTCACAAAGGTTTCCAGTCACACCTAAGTTTTTGATGTATGACTGGCTTAGATTTTTGTTCCTCTATCCCAGAAAGGCCTCATAATCTTGAATTGTTTTGGGAATCTTGGTGAATACTAGATGTCTTCCTATGTCAAAGCAGATCTTTGGCACAGTAGATATAAGTTGGTTATGTCATATTAAAATGGAGTTAAATGGAAGTTATGAAATTTCATTGTCAAGGTATTCCGGATGAAGATGCTCGGGAGCGCATCCTGGTGGTTCTAGCAAGTAATATGCGGTTAGAGGGAACTGTGGACTTCAAAGCAATAGCAAGGCGGACACCTGGCTTTGTGGGTGCAGACCTGGCAGCAGTGACCACAGAAGCAGCAACAATTGCAGTGAAGAGAATATTGTCCACGAAGGAGACCAGGTATGCAGATTCTATATAGATCCTTTCACTTTGCTGGCCAGGTGATGCTTCATACTGTAGTGAACCTGTTCACAAGGGTGTAACAGCAATGCAGAAGTTGCAAAAGTTGGAACAGTCTGCTGATCTGTTGTGGCAATGAGTAGTCGACACTTGCATGCAGGAGATGAGGACCTTGAGGGACCCATTGTTAATAAAGCTCCTCTGCCTTTGGGGAGAATGACAGTGATGCAGGACTGGATCAGGACCTCTGGAAGCGGCCATGGACTTCAGAAGAAATGGAACCTCTGGCCATCACCATGGGGGACTTTGAAGTCAGTTGGCTCCTCTCCATTTTTTCTTGCATGATTAACTTAGCTATATTCTGATTTCTTCATGTGTTTTTAGTGAAACTTTAACTCCAGTACACACTGCAAGCAGTTCTCACAAGCTTTGTAAATTACATGTTAGGTTGTGACAAGGTTTTTTGAAAGTTGTGCTTTTCATTTGGTGTCCCATCCTTCCATGATTGTCACAGCTTGAATGGGGATATAAACAACTTGTATATTTGCTATACCTCTTGAGTGACTCATCTCACATCATGACTGAGCCCTTCCTACCACTTCCAGAAACTCAGGAGGCAGATTTTTATATAACTGTTCTCTCTAAGTTTTGAGCAAAATATTATACACTTATTTACATCCTGTGTGAGGAGCTGATGAATTCAGTCAGAAGTAATGGCAGCTAGTCACTGTCATTCATGTTGAAGGTGAAGGTCTGATACTTCGTGCATGACACAAGGATAAATTACACTTGAACTTGTATTTTTTTGGTTTGGCTTGCACTAACACAACAGTTAACTTCAAACTATATATACATATTCTCATTTACTGTCAATTAGAAGCTCCTGTTGGAGATGTCCACCTTTTCAGTTTCCGGTTACCCCTGTGTCTTCATGTCAGCTAGCCGTGGCTTCATGTCAAGGTCGTTATTGTGCCTTCTGGCTAGTTTTCTTCCCAAATGTGGCAATTTTTTTCAATGACACATGAGGATTATCGGTGGACAGGAGGCAGTTGGGAAAGTTCAACCTTCAGCAAAACGTGAAGGTTTCGCCACTATTCCTGATGTTACATGGAATGATGTGGGTTCCTTGGGGTCTGTGCGGAAAGAACTGGAGTTTTCCATTTCTAGACCCATCAAATATCCAGAGGTCTATGAGGTATGTGAACTCAGGTTTCAAGGCGAGATTCCTAAAAAGTTCTCTGCCAACAATAGACATAGATCATAGCCACATGTTCAGCAAGGACTCTATTTGGTTCAGACTGCATTCATACATGTGAAATAATTTCTTCTACAGATTTAGCTTCAATTGTTTGGGAATTTTAGATATTTTTTGTTATTAGCCATTTTAGTATTGATTCATATATCGTTCCATGCCTTGTTCCCAATTTTATCAGTGTGCAAAGCCTTCTGTGTTTGCTGGCAGGATCATATTTTTGTGATTATAAACTGTGGTGTATATAAAGGGGATGAACTGCTCACACTCTGACCAACTCCTAGAAGATTCTTGACTAGATTGAGCACCTAAATCCTCATCTGCTAAGTGATAATCACTTTGAGTTGTTCATTCTGGACAGGAAAAGTTTCTTGACTTGTCCTGGTTTTCTTAATCATGAACATGGAGATTCTTGATGCTCATGAGAGTTATTTTCATTCTGAAATTTACAGGGTATGGGGCTGGATTTGGCTACTGGAGTTTTGCTCTATGGACCTCCAGGATGTGGCAAAACTCTTGTGGCGAAAGCTATTGCCAATGATGCTGGTGCAAACTTTATGTGTGTTAAGGTAAGGGAACCTGCCACTGAGTTTGCATGAATCAGGTTTCACAGACAGTGCAATCCCTGTTTTGTTTTGTTAGCTATTTGTTGGAGCAGATCAGATTGTTTGCCCAGATTCTGGGCAGAGTGTTTTATATCTACACCCACCCCTGGAGCAGATGATGTCAGTGGGTAGTCATGACAGCTTGTCACTGCCATTGGACTGTCCTCCCTTGTGAGAGTCTCTCACAAAGTGTCAGAACTCAGTCACAGTTTGTTGGCAAACCACCCATCTTGGTTTGTATCGTGACACAAAACATCCAAGAGATTAATAGCATGGAGTAATATGTTGAGTATGTCTGCAATGAATAAGCAGGGACCAGAGCTTCTCAACAAGTTTGTTGGAGAAAGCGAACGCGCCGTTCGCCAACTATTTGCACGAGCACGCAATTCATCTCCATGTATTATCTTTTTTGATGAGGTGAGCAAACTATTCACATAGTGCACTTTGCTACAGTTTGAGAGATTGATTTGCAGTCATGAGGAACTGGATGTATTGATTAGTTAACCTGCAAATTGTGCATTTTTTGGGTATCTCCTGGTTCTATTGTTACTGTTGCTGAACTTTCTTAAACTGCGGAAAATGTGGCCATATTTTTAAGGGTTGATGTGCTGGTGACCTGTTTTTGTTTTTCTGAGCACTGATCAGTGGAAGGGTTTCTGCAGTCCAAGCCACTAGACTGGATTTAGGTCAAAAGTTAGGGGAGGTGTTTGGGTCTTCTGTACTGCGTGGACTCAGTCCATTCAGCCAGATTCTATTTTCCTTGTTCTTTTCCCACCGCAGTGTTTGGTATGTTCTAATCACCATGAGCTTTCATGGCTGTATGGCTGATGAAATTTCATGGAAGCAAGAGGATGCATTTTAAAGTGATTGGAATGTGGAATTTGTGTTATGAGGTCATCAAAGTGGATGTTGGAAACATCATTACCCCACATCCCTACTGCAGAAGAGAACCTGCCTGCTCCCCTATCTAATGATTGTGAACTGTCTGCTGTTTTAGAATTACCCTCAATACTAAACAGCAAAATGCAGAACTAGATCAGCATCTGAGTTCAACACAAAAGGGCAATGTTGAAAATTTTAATATGTTGGACGTAGATAGGTGCTTGGGTACTGTTGTCTAGGCTATTACAGACCCTACCATCTGAAGAGAACTTGAAGAGGCATATGGTTCCTAAGAAAGGGTTCTTTCCTTGGTTCAGATTGATGCACTGGCTCCCAGTCGTGGGAATGATGGGAATGGTGCTGCCGATCGAGTGGTCAATCAGGTATTATGAACTTTTTGTCACCAGTTCTTTCCCTGCCAATGTCAGCTAGGACAGACTATTTAGTGTAGATTTACTCTCAGTTGTTTTCTTGAGATGGTTTAGTTTCTTACCTATACTGACGTTAGGTACTGAACTGGATACAGTATAGCCCATTCCTTCATTTTTCACCTTGATGCAACCTTCTTTTGTTGTGTTAGGTCTTTCTGGCTTGCAGTGAGGAGCGCTTCAATTGTTCACCTTTCCTGGTTTCCTATAGGTTCAAGAATCTGATTCAAGGGTTTGTTCACACAAATCCACTGAATTGCTCATGTTGAGCATGGTGATTACTGAGAAATGTGTCCTTGTGTGCTACAGTTGTTGACAGAGATGGATGGGCTGGAGAAACGGAAGAATATCTACCTAATTGCAGCCACAAATCGGTAAACATAATCCTTGCCCAGAAAATCAATCTGGATGTATTGACTTGTGTAGTGACACTTGTCTGTGGGTCTCCTTGAGGAGATCAGTATGTGAGTGGAGGGCCCTGATGTCAAGCTCTATTGACTGATCACAAGTTAATATGGTTTTGCTAATGTCAAAGGATTGTGCTCTTAAAGTTTTGTTTCTCTCTTCTCTTCCTCAATCCTAGTTTGGTTCTTTTCTGGGGTTCTTGTTTGTATTTCTCTTCTTTCTTGGTTCCCTTTGTCATCTCCCTTCTCTTATATGTTTGGTTGAGCTGCCAGCATCAGGGTTCAGTCTTCCTGTCAATTTGTGTGACATTGATCTCTACCCACCACTAGGACCTGATGCAGTCATTACCATACATGTTGCTATTGAAGGTCGTGAAACATCCATGTGACTGTTGAAACTGCTCCTCAAATTTTCATTTGTTTATTTTTCCTTTTTTACCTGTTGTTTTCTTAGAATATGATCTTGTCTTTTTCATGTTTCCTGACATATTGTCAGATCTGAAATATATACAACCTTATTATCAGCTCAGCTCTCAATTCTATTTAGGTAGATTCAATTTTTGGTATGGAGAAGTTCTCAATATTTATGATAATATAGTTTACATACATTTGGTACTATAAAGGCCAAACAAGCCAAAGTCTCTGCAATATAGTCTTAAGTTTGCAACCAGTAAAGTTTGAGTGCAGTTCTGCAGTTCTTGAAGCAGCCTAATATTTTCTAATTGGGTCTTAAGCTATTGCTCTTAACCCTGGCCTAATCTGATGTGTGAGGCTGAAATCCCCTGCCCTCCACTGCTTATCAGACAGAATGGAGAAATGCACATCCAGATGACATTAGGCTGGAAATGTCTTTTGGGACAATAATTTATTTTTAAAATTTCCTGGGGCTTCTGTGTTTGAAATGGCAGACCAGACATGGTAGATTCAGCATTGCTGAGGCCAGGGCGGCTAGACAAGCTGCTGTATGTGCCATTGCCTGACCCTGCTGGCCGAGCCTCAATTTTGGACACTCTGGTGCGACGGGTCCCTTTGGCAGGGGATGTCGATGTATCATCTATTGGGATGAGCCAACATTGTGAGGGTTTCAGTGGTGCTGATCTTGGTGCCCTTGTAAGACCTCTCTGTGCTTCTCACTCTGGAAGGCCTTCTGCCCAGCAACTTTTCCAAGTCTTGAGTCAACCTCTAGCCTTGCTGTGGTGTAACATTTAGATGGATCCCAGACAGGAATTTTTGTTTGCAAGGTTATACAGGGGAAATGGTGGGGACCAAACCAATTTTGCTAAACTCCTCTTCCTCAGTGCAAATGTGGACCAAGTCAATGGTCACAAGGCTATTGGCAGGAAGAACCTCATGAAAATTGTATGTATTTGTGTAAGACATCATGTTACATTGTATAGATTGGGACTCAGAAGTATCCACTGATGAAACTGATTTGCCATTTTTTCTTGGAAACATCAGGTCCGAGAAGCTTGCATTGCAGCTTTGCAGGAGCAGATAGATGAGTCTGTAAAGATGGAAAAGGCACCCCTGCCAGGTGGTGTGAAGATCAACCATCCGTTTGTAAGGGCTCATCATTTTGAGGCAGCATTTTCGCGGGTGGTGCCATCTGTCTCTAGCAAGGTGTGTTTCTTGAGCTATGAATTGATTCCATTTCATATGGTCGAGAAGTGAGTCTTGTTTCCACTTCCTGTCAGTAGCATAGTGATCCATGACAAATGGAACTCCAGTGTGTCAGTACTGAAGGACCAACCAAGGATTGGTTCTCATTATTGACAATCCTGTAATTTTCCATGAGTTGCAAGGTTTGGAAGTTGCTCATGAATTGTTAACACTGAGCTCACCTGAAGATGCTTAGTACCTTCTGAACTTTCTTTTTTGCTGTGCATTATGTTTCTAGTTTTGAGGCTTTAAGGCTGAAAACCTCTCTGCACAATGATTGAATGTGATGCTGATATTTGGGTGTCAACAGGACCAATTACGGTACAAGGAGCTACACAAAAAGATACGACCAGATGGGCGTATCAACAAGACTGAACAGATGTAGTAGCAAGTGGACCTATAGCTATGTCAAGAAAGACCAGGGTCTGATGTAACAGATGTTATAGGCATTCTTTCCTGGCATTTTCTTGTGAATGAGGAAAATCTCCATATCCTTCATGGAAGTTTGTTGGCTTCATGGCAGTTTAGTAGAGGCAATCCTCAACCTGAAAGGCCTGAATTATAGTCTTTTGCCTAAATGCATTGGCATGAAGTCCACATTTTTGCAAATGAGGTGTCCTTCAAAACTCCTGCCTGCCATCCATGACTTCCAACATGAGAGATCGTGTGCATGTTGCTCCTCACTACAAGCATGCTGTGTCTGCCATCCATTTTCAGCTCAAGTTGTGGAACGCTCGTTTAGAAAGAGCTTTAACTGGATTAGAACACAGTGATGTTAGCCAGTCTGATCAGACTACTCCCAAGTACTGCAATCTACATCATTTGAGTTGGTTTTAGTTGAAGCACGGTAGACTGCATGGTGGACATGAGAAGGAAAATTCTTCTCCTTTGTGTCACAATTCAATGCTGTGACCAGACCTCCTGTTGGAGAGTTGGATCTAATTCATTGTCATGAAGTAAACTTACCCACAGTTGCAAAATTATTTAGAATTTCATTTCTTGTGACCTGAGTACTGGCTTGATTCAGACCTAATAAAAGTTTGATTTTGTATATTATTCATGCAAATGTTAACATACTGTCAATCCAAATTCAAGTGCATTTTGCTTGGAATGAGTGACCATTGAGGTATTACTTTAGTCCATTGGTGTCCTGCTGTATGTTGGCTCTGCCTCTCATGGAGAGACTATAGAAGGATGAGGAGTTCATTTGGTCCCACATTTTCAGCAACATATCTTATTGAATTGTTGCTGGTTTGGAAGGAATTGCCAGTTCTGTTGCAGAATCAACCTGTGTTCACAGTTGAGAAGCACCATAAAGCCATGCACTGGGGCAGAGACACTAAGCATCTAGCTGCCTGTTAGATATGCTAAAGCCCTTGCACATGCAGCCAACTGAGTTCAAAGCCAAGAATGTTATCCTACTATTGGTTTCAATCTACTTTGTGGTCTAGGTTTTGATAATCTTGTAATGGTTAACCCAAGTTTGGAAGCTTCAGAAAATGATCATATTTTGAATATTTGGATCACTTAGGGTTATGTTGAAGCTTTTAACAAATTGTTGTTTTCTGCACATATCCTTTAAGGGTTGAGGATTTTATGATTGTGTTTTAAGTTAGAAGAATCCTAAACCATTGCAATAGTAGTTCACACAGATGCAGACTACTGTAATTGCAAAACATATATGTCATTACTCACCGGTTCAAACCCTCCAATCCACAAAAATTCATTGATCAGCCACCACATTGGAACTGTGTGAGAACAGCAGGCTTATTTTGACACTGCCATCTTGGCAATTTCCCACAGATTTTCTGAGCTTGTCACCCTAAACAAGCCCTTGCACCCTAAACCTGCAATTGGGGTCTAGAAAAATAATGTTCAAACAATCAAATTAAAACAATTGCAAAGTTAATATGAGTTCAAGTCAGCAAATATGTGTGCAGAGCACTGTAGTTGCAATCCAACACATGGCTTTCATCAAAATGAACTTCTAAATGAAATGAAAAATGGTAATACATTGCCAAGTATATTTTAGAAAAGAACTGTTCAGGCTTGGCTAGTACCTTCATGTAACTTTCAAACATCCTGCATCATCATTGGTTCACCCTTGACTTCATCAAACAAATATGTTCCAGATGTGAAAGCATTCTTGGGAAGAAACCCTAATATTTCAGGGTTGTTTCAATGAGCATGCGTGCAACAACATAGGGGTCAACATTAGCTGCCGGCCGTCGATCTTCCAAGTAACCTTTGCCAGCAAGAGAGACAGGGAGAGGAATGCGGATGGAGGCACCACGATCAGCAACACCTGACTTGAATGTATTGATATTCGCAGTTTCATGCTTCCCTGTTGACAATGAATGCGTTCATGATTGTGCTCAAGATGGTGACATGTTTACATGAGCTTTACTTGTATACCTTAATTGTTTGTGAGACCTCAGTCATTTTTTGCTATTATTATCATCTTTGGCAACTAAGTGCAAAACAACTCTCCCAGAGAAGCAAACTGAAATGGATGGGACAAATTTTCTGAAGTTGACAAGGCATTACTATGTTGCATTCAGTTATGTGGGAAGAAGTCATGTACGGGACAATTAACCCTAGTAAACAACACAGCAGAAGGTGCAAGCATACCTGTCAGACGGCGCTCATTGCCAAGTCCATACTGTTGAATGTGCTCACTGTGCCTCTTTGACAGCTTCTCAATTGCAGCCTCAATGGCCTTAATGCCACCATCCTTTCTCATGGACTTGGTTGAGTAGTTAGTGTGGGCCCCAGCCCCATTCCAGTCTCCCTCCATAGGCTTAGGCTCAAAGGTTACAGTGATGCCAAAGTCTTCACCTAAACGGTGAAGCAACCAGCGGGCAATCATAACATGATCACCCACTTCAAGTGGTCCTGCTGGGCCAATTTGGAATTCCCACTGGCCTGGCATCACTTCAGCATTTATACCACTGATTTTCAGTCCAGCCTGTCATTGAAAGCGACACGCAATGAGTACATTGCAGAACAATGTCTAGAGAATCAAATTCTTTAATGCACATTCACCATGTTTGCAGATAGTACATCTTATTAGTCCTCACTTCTTGGAAAGACAAAATTGAGGTGCAAGATGGAGTGACTTGTCATGATCCAAAAGAGCCTCTAGTTATTAAACCTGCAAGAATCCAGTGCAAGCTGGAAACCCTTGTCATGATCTGTCTATTATGGATGCATGATGGGTACTCATTTTATATGACTAGTGATAACTACAAAAAAAAGTCACCTAGATTAGGAAATAGAATCTTTCATGAACTGTAAATACATCTTCCAAATCTGCACGAGAACTGCATTTCTTGGGATCTTATGTCTACAAGAACAGTTTGACACAACAACAGACTGCCAAAATGAATGTAGGAATGAATACCTTGATACATGCATCCAAATGGGCTTCCACTAGGGGTCGTCCATAGACAGCTTCCAGGCCAACCCCACAGTAGAAGGGACCTTGGGGATGTGGGAATCCACCCTCGGGCCAACCATAAACCTTACCAGCCTTATTGAACATTGTATACTCTTGCTCGAAACCAAAGAGGGTCTCCTCCTCCAGAATATCCCGACTCAAAATATTTTCTATCAGGCGTCGTGTATTGGTCTCATGAGGAGTCCCATCTGGGTTTAAGACCTCACAAAGGACAAATACATGAGGGTTCCCACGAATTGGATCTGGACATGAGAATACAGGCTTCAAGATACAGTCTGAGAATCGCCCTTCTGCTTGTCCTGTGCTGTGACACTCAAACAGTAGCAATTTAGTCGTAGATTAACTTCCACAAAGCCTGCCTTAACAAAACTCTTTGCTAGAAATGATGGCACCTAGATTCAAAGAGCTTATGTGGAGCACACACTAGTCTTCAAGGCATTTGTGAGTAACTCAGTGGGTCAGTCTTGAACCAAAAGCTTTTGAGTAATGCAATTGAAGGTAGCAATGGGTCAAATACAATGACAAACCTCCCACCGGATTTTGGTTGATGATCAAACATCGATACCAACAAAGCATACAACATGAGCATGTCATAGCACATGTTGCAAAAGTACAGAAAGATCAACCAGTAACTTGAAACTGCTGTTACTGAGTTCAGCTTTATTCAAGCAGGAGACCAGCATTGTGCGTGAATATGGCAAACTAGCATCACAATTATCTGAGTACAGAGGCCATGTAATGAGTACCTGGAGCCATCAAAGGACCATTCAGGGAAGTCTAATGATCCAGCAGGAATGTCGTTTTGGATGACTTTGGTCTTGGAACGCATTTCATTGAAGCGGATACCTTTCTGTCCCTCCTGTCCATCCGTCCAGACATACTCTGCCTTTTGCACTGCATTGACTTGCAGGCTATGGACCTGCAAAGCATGAAACAAATTGCTTTGAATTCTCGACCTAATCTCAGGAATTCAGTCAAAAGCTAGACTGCAACTGTATTTTCAGCTTTGCAATGTGAATCCTTGCAGTCCATCAGCTGAGAATGGAGCAGACCAGTAGTGGCCTGCAGCTTTTGAGTTAATGTGATACTGCCACAGTACCTGTCTTTGGGTGCTTCTGGTCACCTTGAGGCTGCTGTGGAGCTCATTATTCTTGCCAAAGAAGCCAGCAACTGTTGGCCTCGCTGCCTGTTGCATCAGGAATAAACAAAAATCATTAATATGGTGATCTTCCTCTCTTTGTTTTGTGGACATACAAAATGTTCTTCCTTGTGTTGAAGACGTGTAATTTGCATCTGTGAATCATTCACAGACTCGACATTGGAATGCTGCTTGAGAGGAAGGAAGAAACTGCAGATACAAAACATTTCAAGAACAGATTCGGTAGCCATTTCCAGTGCGTGACCCTGCAGAGCAGAGCAGCTCTTGGATGTGATGTTTACCAAAGAAAAGGCTAAGAGTTTTAGCCAGTTCTCAACAGCTATGGATAGACACGAGCTGGACCTCAAGAAGATCTCAGGTGCCCTCTCCATACAGAATTACGACCTTGAAAGTTTCCCAATATTCTTCATCCTGGACTGTCAATCCTGGGATTGAGAAACCTGGAAGACTGAAAATCACACCGACAAGGGAAAAAAAAGGCACACACACACAAACAGACAGACTACAAGAACATCAATTGATTAGACTGCAGATAGAATCCCAGGATTTGCCAATCCTTTACGGTTCTCCAAGACGATTCACCACTAGCGACCAAAAGCTACATTTTTTCTCCAAGCGCAGCAAAATTACGAAGCTCATTCAGTAGGATCTCCCCAAATCGAAGAGCCCGATTTCAATGACAGAACTCCTCATGTCACAGCACCACCACAATCCGCTCAAAAGAAGGGAGGAAGCGCGGGGGAGAGGGGAATAAAAACCCCAAAAAAAGAGCGGTCCTCAAGGCAGATGATTCTGACCAGTCTGGATGACAACAGAGCGACGGTGTTCCGAAGGCTGGCGGAGGTGATGCGCGGCTCTGTGGAAGAAAAAGATGGCGAGATAGCCACTTGCGAGGCAGACATTGCAACGTTGGCCATAGTTAGTCTCTTCAACAGACGAATAGAGAGAACCCTCAAAATCTCAGAGCAAAGAAACAGTTGAAGCCGTGCGAATAAAGCACTGAAGAAGCTTACAACGAGCAGCAACAACAACAACAATGGCGCCTCTGAAAACGAAGGACGAGGAAACACGAAGCCGCCTGACCCAGAGAGACCAAGTTTTTAACCGTGGTTATGGTTGAAGAACAACCTAGGTTAGTTTGTTCCCGCTGCTGCCACTCGCTCTCAGTTCACACCACGCCCGTTCGATTGCCACTGGCTCTGAGACTATTACATCATCGGACGGTCAAAAGAGGTATATAGAGTTCAAGCGTGATTTGGCCACATAGAAGTGATAGGGTGTTCGCCTGTGAGAGAAGAGATAGAGAGAGAATGAATGTTTTACATCCATTTAATTACATCCACATTTAAGATCGCCAGATTCATATATTCGGTTTTCATTGTTTAGCCAAAAATATACAACGATGATGATTAAAGATTTTGGTCCTTTGTATCTCTCTGGATTATAGCCATATTTGGCTAAAATTTCCTAAGGTTAATTGCCATTTTTTTTACATCTTCTTATGGATGATCCCTACTTTGGCTATAAACAAAAATAATAATAATTTAATTAATAAAATTAAAAAATCCCCTTTTTAATTTTAAAAAAAACACTTGCTAATCCTAATCCAATTCACTCCAAAACAGTGCTGCCTCTTCTGAGTTGGAGAAGCTCCTAAAGGGGGAAAGGGGGGGGGTCATGGGGTTTTTTTGGCCTTGCCATTCCTGCGGGGGTCTATCTATTGTTCCATTTTTTTTCTCTTTGCAACCAAATTGTTCCTTCCCCCGTGCCACCACCGGCCATTGTGAACCAGCACCCACCAGTGCGCCATCCACTGGATCCCCATTATTACTCAGTTGTGGATGGATGGATTCACCCTACCTCAACTTGAGTTAATATTTGGTTTCACCTTGGTAACCAATTTTGT